>Ga0207890_1000015_pt1 | contig 240923 bp, 181 predicted proteins | sample LinPmetageLP48_FD_184059 | JGI IMG/M metagenome (GOLD analysis project Ga0207890, IMG submission 184059) | Marine viral communities from the Pacific Ocean - LP-48 (SPAdes) | ecosystem: Environmental > Aquatic > Marine > Oceanic | place: Pacific Ocean | collected 2011-06-13 | reverse complement strand
CGTTCAATCTCAAGGCCAGGTATGCCTATAATTCTTCCTGCGTGGGACATCGGTATTCTCCATCAAACTGTTTCTTCGCAAATTCAGTTTAATGAATGCCGGTGTCCCCCGTTAATGATGAAGAGCCACAACCGATAATTCTGCCGTTACTCCATCCCAATCAGCGCCGATTTGCCCAGCGGAGGTATTTCCTTCCGATTGTTTGACGTACTCCGCTTTGAACAGGGTGTTGTCCGTTAGCCACCAGCCTAGGCCGAGCTGGATGCGATTAAGGTCCTTGTCGCCAGAAATATTATCAATTTTGTTGGTGGCCGAACTAAAGCGCGATGCAATGTATAAGCGGTTGAGGGTGATGTATTGTGTGGCCTCGATTGCATAGTAGTTAATTTCGCTAGCGATCTCTTGATAAGCAACGGCTTGACTGGCTACAGTTTGATCGCCATTACTATCAACGAAGCTGAATTCATCTTTAGCGATACCCGCCCAGCCACGGAATTCGGTGCCTGGGCGGGCTTGGTAGTGAGCGTTGATTTGAAAAATATTCGCGTCTAAGCCCGGCAGTAAGCCAGCGTGGGTGTCGCGTGAACTTGCACCCGACGCAGCGAAATTATAGTTGTCACCATCGCCTTGAATTAGCCCAGCGGTTTGCACGTCGACAAAGGGTCGGTTAGTGACTTGGTCACCTAAACTGCTGATAAACCAGCCTAGGCCTAAATTTAAACCGAAACCCGTGTTAAACGACAGCCGACCGAAGGTGTTGAAACCTCGATCTCCACTGTAGTCTTCAAAGAACGTCGGTACTGTAAAGCCAATGTCGGCATTCACTTGTGTGATTACCGAATCAGACACCTTGTGTGACCACAAGCTCTGAATGCCGGATTCTGCAGTAACAAAGTCAATAGGGGAATTGCCAATAAGTGGATTGCTTTGTACAGCGGCGCCGTCCGAATAGCCCCGGAACTCAAATACCGTGGAAACAATGTTCCCAGCACGAAATAGCCAGCTTTGGTCTTGTTGAGCGCTTCCAGCGAGGCCGAAAATATCTAGGTCGATGTATCCTAAATCTTGGGAAATTTCAAACTGGTCATCAGTGCCGAAATCATTGGGTTCTTCGCCGAGGTCAACATAGACGGTAACGTGATCGTGAACTTTAACAGCTAGCTCAATATTAAAGCGAAGCCGTTGGAAGCCCGGTGCCATATCGGTATTGGGTATTTCAAACGCACCTGGCTTTGCCTCTATTGCTTGGAAACCCTGCATAAGCATTAATTTGGCTTGAATTTTATTATCGAGAAATTCAGCGGAAAATGTCGGGTTTGACAGTGCTGTGCAGGAAATAACTAGGGTCAAGCGAGCACAGATTAATTGGGTTACGCGTTTTTTTATCATGGTTATTACCTTGTTGTTTTGCCTGGCTTTGCAGGTCTGATTATTGTCATGTGGTACTGGTGTGGTGCGCCAAAATCGTCATATTTTTATTAAATTAACTTATATGAGCAATGGCCCATAGTATGAGCATATTCCCAGTATGTTATTTCGGCGTCAAGTTTTGTTGGGTGTACATGCTTAGATTTTTTCAGGGTAATATATTAAATGTATTATTAATCAATTGCTTAAGTAGGATTTATTGTGTTGGATGCTTCTTTGTAGGGGCAGGTAACAATAACTCCTTGGTCTTTCTGTGAGGCTAATATTGGTGTTTGGTGGTGAATTCATGATTGACATTGGGGTTAGTGTGTGGGAATCTGCTCGGTAGTTGAGCTTTTGCTCACACCGCTTCGGGCAGTGAGAAGACCGTAGCTATCGCGATTACCGATAGCTTTCGTATGGCGAGCTATATTCATCGGAGCAACAGCTAGCTTGTGGTGTCCTCGATGCAAAACGTGATAGGTATGGCAATGAATAATAATATTAAGCTGATTATTTTTGACTGCGATGGCGTGCTAATTGATAGCGAAATTATCAGCGCCACAGTTTTAATTGAGAAATTACGCGAGCTAAGAGTCGATATTGATTTTCAGTATGTTCAACGTCATTTTCTCGGGTATAGCTTTAAATCCGTTCGCGAAAAGGTGTTTGATAATTTTCACGTGAATTTGCCTAAGTCTTTTGAAGCAGAGTATCGCACCGCTCTACTTGAACAGTTTAGGTGTGAGCTACAACCGACAGACGGCGTTCAAGCACTGTTATCTGGACTGCAGCTGCAGTTCTGTTTGGCGACCAGTAGTAGCCCAGAACGCACGGCCGAAGCACTTCGAATTAGCGGTTTAGAGGACTTTTTTACAGCCAAGATATTTACCGCAGAGGATGTATCGCAGGGTAAACCGGCGCCAGATTTGTTTCTGTATGCCGCGACAAAGATGGGGGTGGCACCCAGCGAGTGCTTAGTTATTGAGGATAGTCATGCAGGGGTGACCGCAGCGATTTCGGCCGGGATGCAGGTAGCTCATTACACTGGTGGGCGCCATCTTGCCGGTACAGTATCAAAGGTTATAGATGCATTTCCCCAAGTTCCAGTGATACCGCATTGGAAAGATCTAGTAGAACTGCTGCCAGCAGCTGAATAGTCAACTTACATAAGATAATTGTCATTAAATAATAATTATTAGGGTATCACTATGGATAATAAATCGAACTCCGAGTTGAAACGATTAGACGATGCTGCCCGCGCAGCATGGCTCTATTACGTTGCTAAGAATACCCAGGACGAAATTGCTCAAAAACTGGACGTTTCTAGGCAATCAGCTCAGCGCTTGGTCGCACTTGCTGTCAGTGAAGGCTTGGTGAAAGTGCGATTGGAGCATCCAATAACACAATGCATGGAGTTAGCTCAACAACTTAAAGAAAGGTTTGGTCTGCTCCATTGCGAAGTTGTTCCAAGCGACCCGTCCTCACCTAATGATAATCACGGGCTTGCCCAGTGCGGTGCCGCAATACTAGAGCGCTATCTAAAATCCGAAACACCACAAGTCCTAGCATTTGGTACAGGCAGAGCTTTAAAAGCATGTATCGATGAGCTTCCTGCGATGCAATGCCAACACCATAAGTTAGTTTCCATGCTCGGTAATATGATGTCAGACGGCGCCGCCTCGGCGTTTGATATTGTTGTGTCCATGGCTAATCGCGTTAACGCCAAACATTACCCCATGCCTCTTCCTGTTATTGCATCGTCTGTGCAAGAGAAGAAAATGCTCCATAGCCTGCAGCCGGTAAAGAGTATCTTTAGTTTAATTGAACAAGCAGATGCAACTTTCGTCGGTGTCGGCCAGATTACGGACAGTTCACCTTTGTTTGTAGATGGCTTTATCGACGATGACGAACTAGATGCGATCATGACTGATGGTGCAAAAGGTGAAGTCATCAGTTGGCTGTATGACGACAATGGCAAGCTTCTTAAGAACGAAATAAATAAAAGAGTGGTTAGCGCCCCTTTATTAAAAAACGCGAAAAAGCCGGTATATGGAATTGCCGCCGGAGAGGATAAGGTCGTTGCTATCCATGCAGCGCTGAAAGGAAAACTGCTTAATTCTCTAATTACTAATGAATATACAGCCAAAGCCCTGCTTAATTTATCATCGCAATAGTCGTTTCGGGAGATCGAACTGCTGTGCCTTTAAGTGACTTAATCAAGCTTGGTTAACAACAGAGCTGGCGATCTAGCACTTTCGATCTTTATCTTAAAATTTATATCACATACCCGTATAGCGAGGGTGATACCTAGTAAATAGGAAGTCGTAAAATGCCTAGTAATAAAATTAATATTTTATTTTCCGACGTTAATGAAGAGCAATTACCCGTTGCAAACAACAAATTACATGGTTGGAAACATTTCGCTGGTTTATATGCTGGCGAACATGTTGCTGCGACGGAATTTGTGATTGGCGCGACCTTCGTTGCCTTAGGTGCCGCAACTAAAGATATTTTACTCGGTTTGTTAATTGGTAATTTGCTGGCGATGTGTTCGTGGTGGCTGTTGACAGCCCCAATTGCAGTAGAAACTCGATTGAGTTTATACAATTACTTGAACAAAATCGCCGGAAACTCGATGACCAAGCTCTATAACTGGGCGAACGTCGCTATTTTCTCGGTAATATCTGCAGCAATGATCACGGTGTCGTCCACTGCTGTTAGGTTTTTATTTAATATACCTGCACAGCTCAATTGGTATCCTAGTAGCTTTTGGTTTGTTCTTATTGTTATTGCCATGGGTTCAATTGTTGTGCTGGTTGCTATGTACGGATTCTCGACTGTGGCTGATTTTTCTAAGGTTTGTGCGCCATGGCTATTTGTTATTTTTATCGCGGGCTCATTCAATTTGTTCCCAGGCTTGTCTTTTCATGTGCTGGGCGATACAGCGATTACTAATTGGTCTGATTTTATTGCGATAGGTGACAGTTCTATATGGACCGGCTTTACCGGTAGTGGCGAGAAAGGGATTGGGCTGTTAGAAGTCATTGGTTTTGCCTGGGCGGCGAACTCGATTACCCATTTTGGTTTGATCGATATGGCGATATTTCGCTTTGCTAAGCGGAAGCGCTACGGCTTATTGTCTGGTGTTGGGATGTTTTTCGGGCATTATATTGCGTGGATTTCGGCAGGAATTATGGGCGCTGGCGCCGCTGTTCTTCTGAAAACTACGATTACAAGTTTGGATCCTGGCGATGTTGCTTATCACGCGCTGGGCTTAACAGGATTTGTCATTATCATTATCGCGGGCTGGACTACCGCTAATGCCAACTTGTATCGCGCTGGTTTGGCAGCGCAATCCATTTTTGTTAATCATTCCAGAGAAAAAACTACCGCAGTTGTTGGTGTTGTAACCGTTATTATCGCCTGCTTTCCCTTTGTATTCTCGCAGATGTTACCGCTGTTGACGTATGCAGGGCTCTTGGTTGTTCCTGTTGGTGGGATTGTGTTTGCTGAACACGTTTTGTTCCCAAAAATTGGCTTAACCAGATATTGGGCGAAATACCAGAATATTTCTCGAAGTGTGCCCGCCATAGGCTCTTGGGCTTTGGCGCTAATGTTTGGTTTTGGATTGAACGCTCTCGACTTTATGTCTTTCTACTATTTGTTTATCCCAACGTGGATGTTCACCATTGTTACTTATACCTTGTTGGCTAAAAAATACGGTGCGGACAGGAATTACAGTGAAGAGATAGCAGCAGAAGCACTTGAGCAACAGCAAATAGTTGAGTTTCAAGATGCACAAGCTATTCATGATCAAGATTTTGTGGTTGACACCAGTGTCGTAAGTAGAGTTCTCAATGCGGTATCCGTAATTTCATTGCTTATTATTGCTGGATTCGCCTGCCAGGTTATGTTCTTTAGTTCCAGTATGGAAATTTACAGAATTAACAAATCCCAGTTTGAGACTTATTGCTTTATTTTCACTATTGCCTATTTTGGCAGCGCCTACACTTCATTGCGCCGTCAAAAAAAGCTTAATGCTTAATGCTTAATGCTTGCAGCGATTTTGCAATGTGCCAAAGAATAAATATTTGTTAGTTATCAACTTATTTGTAGAGCGTAGAATATGAATACTGCACCGCACGAACAAGTGAATAAAGGATTCTTGAATTCGTCGATATTGTCGAGATTACCTAGCCATATTGATGTTCCAACATATGATCGCAGCCAGCTTAAGGCGGGAATTGTTCATATTGGTGTGGGTGGTTTTCATCGCTCGCACCAAGCTGCATATCTTAACGAGCTATTGAAGTCGCCGGGTTCAGAACAGTGGGGAATATGTGGCGTTGGTTTGCTGGATTGTAATCGTGACTTGCGGGATATCCTCGTCAAACAAGATTACCTCTACTCTTTGGTAGTTCGTCATCCAAACGGGACAATTGACAATAAGGTTATCGGGTCAATGATCGATTTTATTTTTGCACCGGAAGATAAGCAAAAAGTAATTGATAAATTAGCGCATCGTGATACCAAAATTGTCTCTTTAAGCATCACTGAAGGTGGTTATCATATCCATCCCGAGACCGGTGAGTTTGATTTTGATAATGACGATGTTCGCCATGATATTCAGAATCCAAATGACCCAAGAACAGCATTTGCTTATATCATTGCCGCCTTGAAAAAACGCATGGTCAGTGGCCTAGGCCCATTCACGGTACAGTCTTGTGACAATATTCAACATAATGGGGCGATCACGCGGAAAATGATAACGGCGTTGGCTGAGCGGCTAGATCCTAGCTTAAGTCAATGGATAGAAGAAAACGTGTCTTTTCCGAATGCGATGGTGGATCGCATTACACCAGTAACAAGCAAGTTAGATATTGCTTACGTAGAAAACACCTTTCAGGTAATCGACCAATGGCCAATTACCTGCGAATCATTTTCGCAATGGGTCATTGAGGATGATTTTTGCTGCGGCCGTCCGAATTGGGACCTAGTCGGGGCTCAGTTTGTAAGTGATGTTACGCCATTTGAGAAAATGAAAATCCGGCTACTGAATGCTGGGCATTCTGTCCTTGGTTTGCTTGGCTCTATTTATGGCTATGAAACGATAGACGAAACGGTGTCTGATGTGTGTTTCGCTCAGTACTTACGTGCGTTTATGGATCTAGAAGTAACGCCTTTGCTGGATGATCTAGATGGAATCGATTTAGATGGTTACAAAGACACTCTTATTGAGCGCTTTGCGAACCCAAATATTAAAGACAGTCTGGTTCGTATTTGCTCTGAGAGCTCCGCTAAGCTACCTAAGTTTTTGCTGTCTTCTATTTTCGAAAATATAGACAAGGGGCGAGATTCATCTCTCGCGATTTTAGTCATAGCGGCTTGGTGTTTTTACAGCGATAAAGCGCTTAATCAAGCCCAGCTAGCGATAACTATTCAAGATGAAATGGCTGTAGAGCTGGCTGCGTACGCGCAAAAAACCGCTGAAGATAAGCTTTCATTTTTGAGAAATCGTCATTTGTTTGGAAATCTAGTTGAGAATAGCGAGTTTACTCTTAATTATACGAAAGCAATTGATTCCTTGTATTCCCCCTCGAGTGACATACGAGAAATCATGAATCGTGTTCTCTCGGAAAAACACAGAATTGTAGCTGAAGAGGTGAGCTGATGGCAGGTTTAATTGTTGACAGAAAATCATCTGAAGCTCTTGTAGTAAGTTGTTTTGGTGAGGTGCTCTGGGACTATTTTGATAGTGGCAAACGCTTAGGTGGTGCGCCTCTCAATGTTTGCCTGCGCTTAAAAGCGTTGGGAGTAGATGCACATATATTAAGCGCAGTTGGTAGCGATGCGTTGGGGAATGAGTTGTTAAGCGATATAAAAGAACGCGGCTTAGATTCTGACTTAGTAATAGTTAACCCGAATAAAAAAACAAGTACTGTTGAGGTTATTCTCGATAAGGGTGGGTCGGCAACGTACGAGATTGCTACAGATACTGCTTGGGATAATATTGAACTAACAGCTAAGATTGCCGAGCGTGTTGCGTCGTCAGATATATTTGTTTTTGGAAGTTTGGTCGCGCGCAGCGAGGTTTCCCTCAATACCTTGCGGCAGTTAGTCAAATGTTCTGTTTACAAAGTTTTTGACGTTAACCTGCGAAAACCACACTATGCGCTTGATACTCTAGTAGAGCTGATGAACGTAGCCGATTTTATAAAACTTAATGATGATGAGTTATTTGAAATTTCGGGTGCAATGGGGTCGAAATTTAATTCCTTGGAACAGAATATTGAATTTATAGCGAATAAAACTAATACCTCTAATATATGCGTCACTAAGGGCCGGCACGGCGCCCTGCTTAAAGTAGGTGACATAACCTACTACAACTCCGGTTTTTTAATTAATGTAGCGGATACCGTTGGCGCGGGAGATTCTTTTCTAGCCTCGTTGATTTATCAGTTAAGTGTTAGCAAAGATGCGCAATATGCTGTTGATTTTGCATGTGCGGTTGGTGCGTTGGTAGCGCAGAATCATGGAGCAACGCCCAAAATTTCAATTCACGAAATTCAGAAATTTATGAATCCTGCATAGATAGAGATGCCGAGAACGCTAACTAATAATAAGCATCCGTATCTAAATTTAATATTATAGGAAATTACCCATATGTCGGTTTCGTTAGTTAATAGGGCGTTTTTACCGGTGCTCCAGCAGGATTTCTCGCGGCTGGAATCGATACATATGCGCGATTTATTCGCGCAAGATCCGCGGCGGGTTGAGCGCTATTCCCTTGCTGCGGCAAATCTCTTTCTTGACTATTCAAAAAATCGCATTGATGACGAGGCCTTAGATCATCTTTTTGAACTGGCGGCGGCTTCGGAGCTGGGTGCGGCGCGAGAGGCGATGTTTACGGGTCAGGCTATTAACAACACTGAAGACCGAGCGGTTTTGCACACAGCTTTGCGTTATAACGGTCCGGATTCGATTGTGGCAGAGGGCGTCAATGTTATGCCAGCGATACGCGAGCAGCGGCAGCGCCTTGCTGATTGCGCTGCCGCGGTGCGCAATGGCCAGTGGCTGGGTGCCACCGGCGAGGTGATTCGTGACGTTGTTAATATCGGCATCGGTGGCTCGGACCTTGGCCCTGCGATGGTGACGCAAGCGCTAGCGCCTTATGGTCGCAGTGGCCCTAAAATGCACTTTGTATCTAATGTTGATCCGGTGCTGATTTGCGATATTTTGTCTGATTTAAACCCTGCCACTACTTTGTTCATTGTCGCGTCGAAGACCTTCACAACCCAAGAGACCTTGGCTAATGCGGGACTGGCAAAACGGTGGTTGGCTGCGGGGTTAGATTTGGCTGTGGACGATAATAGTTTACAGCAGCATATGCTTGCCGTTACTGCACGCCCGAGCGCCGCTATAGCGCTTGGCTATCTGGACGCGAACATATTCTGTTTTTGGGATTGGGTGGGCGGGCGCTATTCACTGTGGTCTGCAGTGGGGCTGCCAATCGCAATCGCAATTGGCCCTGAGGGGTTTGACGAGTTGTTGGCAGGTGCTGAGGAAATGGATGAGCACTTCCGGTCGGCACCACTGAAAGAGAATATGCCGCTCGTTCTGGCCGTACTGGGTATTTGGTACCGTCAATTTTTTAACTCGCAAAGCTATGCTGTGCTGCCGTATAGCCAGCGTTTAGCGCGCTTACCTGCCTATTTGCAGCAATTGGATATGGAGAGTAACGGTAAGTCGATTCAAAAAGATGGTGCTCCGGCGAGCTGGGCAACGGGATCGGTGATCTGGGGTGAGCCGGGCACGAATGGGCAGCACGCTTTCTACCAATTAATCCATCAAGGCCAAGATCTCATTCCCTGTGATTTTCTTGTTCCGACTTCGCACGAGGCGCCAGAACATGCCGAGCAACACCAAATACTTGTCGCTAATGCAGTGGCACAAGCCGAGGCTTTGATGTGCGGTAAATCAGCGGAGCAGCTTCGAGCGGAACTTGCCGAGTGCTCGCTGGCGCCAGATAAGCTCGATTTACTTGTAGCGCATAAGACAATGCCGGGTAACCGGCCTAGCAATTGCTTGTTAATACCTGAGCTGAGTCCAAAAGTACTTGGCAGCCTAATCGCGCTTTATGAGCATAAGGTATTTTGCCAAGGTGTTATTTGGGGCCTTAACTCCTTTGATCAATGGGGTGTAGAGTTAGGCAAACAGTTGGCATCGCGGATATGTAGGGAGATGTGCGGTGAGGATTCAGTTGGCGCGCGGCATGACCCCTCTACTGAAGCCCTCTTGGCGCGCCTGTCTGCGGAGGTGTGTTAATTCAGTATGCTAGTTACACAAGCTTTTGTGTAATAAAATTACATTTAAATATTATTTAGTGGTTTTTTGTGTATATTGGTTAATTTAGTTAATTAAAATTTGATCCAGTGTAGCCTTGCCATATGACGATGGAAGGCTGACCCAGTGAGGATAAATAGCGTGCTTAACGAAGTTATCAACAAGGTCACCCAAGCGGTAATCGAGCGCAGTGCAGCAAGTCGGCAAGCGTATCTTGAAAAAATTCGTCGCGCCCATCGCCCCGGTGTGTCGCGAGGGCATTTATCCTGCGGTAATTTAGCGCACGGTTTTGCCGCTTCAGATGCTCACGACAAGTCTGCACTGGCGATAGATCGCGCGGCGAACTTTGCCATTGTCTCTTCTTATAACGATATGTTGTCGGCCCACCAGCCGTTTCAGGATTACCCCGCGCAAATTAAAGCGGCGGCTCGCGAGTTGGGCGCCGTAGCTCAGTTCGCTGGTGGTGTGCCGGCGATGTGCGACGGCGTGACCCAGGGGCGTGAGGGCATGGAACTGTCGCTCTTTAGTCGCGACAATATTGCGATGGCGGCTGGCGTTGCGCTTTCTCACGATATGTTTGATGGCGTTTTATGTCTTGGTGTGTGCGACAAGATTGTACCGGGCTTGGCAATTGGTGCGCTGGCCTTTGGGCATTTGCCCTGTTTGTTTGTACCCGCAGGGCCGATGGAGTCGGGGCTGCCCAACGCCGAGAAAAGCCGTATTCGCCAGCTTTACGCGGAAGGCAAGGTAGGGCGAGCGGAATTGCTCAAGGCGGAAAGTGAGTCTTATCACAGCGCCGGTACCTGCACTTTTTACGGCACTGCAAATAGCAACCAAATGCTGATGGAAATTATGGGTATGCAGTTGCCCGGCAGTTCGTTTATTAATCCGGGCACGCCGATGCGCGAAGCAATGACCAAAGCCGCGGTTGCTACGCTGAATACATTGTCGCCGCTATCGCCGGAGTTTTTGCCGCTCGGTGAGATGATTAATGAAAAGAGCATTATCAACGGCATTATTGGCTTGTTGGCAACCGGTGGTTCTACGAATCACACCATCCACCTCGTCGCCATTGCCCGCGCAGCTGGGGTAATTATTAATTGGCAAGACATGGCCGAGCTGTCGGAAGTGGTGCCCTTGTTGTGCCGGATTTACCCTAATGGCTTAGCCGATGTAAATCATTTTCAGGCTGCCGGCGGCATGCCGCTATTAATTAAAGAATTGCTGGATAACGGGCTGCTTCATAACGATGTGAGCACGGTCGCTGGTGCAGGTGGCATGCGGCGTTATTGCAAAGAGCCCTTTTTAGATCAGGATGGCAGTTTAGTGTGGCGCGATGGGCCGACAGTCAGTTTGGACGCAGAGATTATCGCCACAGTCAAAAAGCCCTTTAGCAAAGAAGGGGGCTTGCGCTTGTTGCAGGGCAACCTTGGACGCTCGGTGATTAAAACCTCGGCAGTCAAGCCTGAGTATCGCGTGTTAACGGCGCCTGCGGTTATTTTTAATGACCAAGATGAAATGAAGGCCCGCTTTGATTCTGGTGATCTTAATCGCGATTTTATTGCCGTGGTGCGTTTTCAAGGACCCAAGGCGAATGGTATGCCTGAACTTCACAAATTAACGCCATTGCTTGGTGTGTTGCAGGACCGTGGCTACAAAGTTGCTCTAGTAACGGACGGTCGTATGTCTGGGGCGTCGGGCAAGGTGCCTGCGGCAATTCATTTAAGCCCAGAGGCCCTTGATGGTGGCCCAATAGCGCGGTTGCGTGACGGCGATATGATCGAGTTCGACGCCGAGCGCAGTGTCTTGCGGGTACTTGACGAATCTGTGTTCGAGCGGCCGGTAGCGATTTACGCCGGTGGCCATCATGAGGGCATGGGGCGCGAGTTATTCTCTTGTTTTAGAAAATTAGTGAGTGATGCCGAACACGGTGCGTCGGTAATGGATATGTAGTTGCCCACGGTTGCTAGGAAGCCTTCGGTTATGCGCCCTTGTTGGTGACTGACCTCGTAAATAATTAGGAAATGGTATGACAGAGCCCTTTGATATTGTCATTTTTGGTGGTGCTGGCGATCTCTCGTTTCGTAAGCTTATTCCCGCGCTGTATCGCAGTTATTGCGAGGACAAATTGCCCGCTAGCTCAAGGGTGATTGCCTGTTGCCGAAATGCGCAAGAGCAGTCGGCATACCTGCAGCACGCTGATGAGGCCCTACAGGAGTACTTAGCTGAAGGCGAGTACAGAGCAGAGGCGGCGCAAGCGTTTATTAAACATGTGTATCCGGTAGAGCTTGATATTACTGAGTCGGGTGCTTTTTGGCAGACAATGGCCGAGCTATTAAACGAATATCGCCAGCGGGTGCGCGTGTATTACTTAGCCATTCCGCCCGCTATTTTTGGCGTTTGCTGCCAGAACCTTGCTAAGTATGACTTAGTCGATGAGCGTAGCCGTGTGGTGGTGGAGAAGCCTCTGGGCTATAACGCGGATACAGCCAATGCGATTAATGAGGAGATTGCCCGTTATTTTGATGAATCGGCTATCTACCGCATCGATCATTACCTAGGCAAAGAAACCGTTCAAAACTTAATGGCGTTGCGCTTTACCAATGTTATTTTTGAGCAGTTGTGGGACGCCAAATCCATTGACCATGTTCAAATTAGCATCTCTGAAACCGTTGGCTTGGAAGGGCGCGCCGGTTTTTACAATGAAGCCGGTGCGCTGCGCGATATGGTGCAAAACCATCTACTTCAGTTACTGTGTTTGGTGGCTATGGAATCGCCCCACAAGATGAAAGCCAGCAGTATCCGCGCCGAAAAAGTAAAAGTATTAGAGTCTTTGCGACCAATGCGCGGTGACGACGTAAAACGGCATACCGTGCGTGGCCAATACGTTGCCGGCAACCATAAAGGCAAATTGGTGCCCGGCTATCTTGAAGAATTGGCCGAGGCGCAGAGCAATACCGAAACCTTTGTGGCCCTGCGCGCCTATGTCGACAATTGGCGCTGGGCGCGGGTGCCATTTTACCTGCGTACCGGCAAACGCATGAAACAGCGTTGTGCCGAGATTGTAATTCAATACAAAGAAGTTTCTCATCGCGTTTACGATCGTGATGCGGGTGCCTTGGCGCCCAACCGCTTAGTCATTAGATTGCAGCCAGAAGAAAGTATTCAGCTCACTATGATGGCCAAAGATCTCGACACCTTGGATATGCGTCTGCAGCCCGCCACCCTTAATCTTAATTTTTCCGACACCTACAAAAAGTTTAAAAGCGACGCCTATAAGCGCTTGATTCTCGACGCGGTGTCGGCCAACCCGAGCTTGTTTATTCATCGCGATGAAGTGGCCCATGCCTGGGCTTGGATAGATCCAATTATTGATGCCTGGCAATCAGATGCTCAGGACCCTCATTTGTATAGGGCTGGAACGTGGGGGCCAGAGGAATCTGACGAGCTGCTCGCCGAAGATGGTTTTAAATGGTTTAACGCTGGAGAGCAGTATTAATGGCGGCGGTCGAGTATTGCTTTGACGAGCGACAGTCCTTAGTGACAGCCGTGGTGGATCACATTAGTGAGCTGCTTAATGAGGCGATTATCGAGCGAGGCTCAGCAAGTTTTTTGGTATCGGGTGGAAGTAGTCCACAAGCGGTTTATGAAGCACTTGCGGAGCGTCAGCTCGATTGGTCTAAGGTCGTAGTGGCGCTTGTCGATGAGCGTTGGGTGACGCCAGAGCACGCTGCGAGCAATGAGGCGTTTATCCGCCGGTCCTTGTTGCAGAACTGCGCTGCAGCAGCGAGGTTTATTGGTATGAAAACGGCGGCTCACTCAGCTGAAGCAGGCTTACAAGACTGCGAAACGCGGTTTGCTGCGCTACCGCCTAAGGCTGATGTGTGCCTGTTAGGAATGGGCAGTGACGGTCACACCGCATCGCTATTTCCCCATGGCGAGGGACTGGCGCATGCAATGTCATTGTCAGGCGATGCGCGTTGCGCGGTAATACACGCGCAGCAGAGTGAAGTGACTGGCGCCCACACTGAGCGCATGAGCTTAACGATGCCTTATTTGTCGGCGGCTCGGCAGCGAATTTTACTGATTACTGGCAGTGAAAAATATGCGGTGTATTGCGCAGCAAAGGCCAGCAGCGACTTTATGTCGACACCGGTCAGCGCAGTGTTAAATACCGATGTGGATGTGTATTGGGCCCCGTAATTATCTTTTTTTATTTTGAATAGTGGAATTTAAAAAATGCGCAACTTAGATGAAATTATGGATCTGTGCCCAGTCATTCCGGTTATTGTTATTGATCGTGCAGAAGACGCCGTGCCACTGGCAACTGCGCTTTACAACGGCGGCCTTAAAGTACTTGAGGTTACTTTGCGAACAGAATTTGGTTTGGCGGCCATTAGTGCTATTCGCAAGGCATTACCTGATGCAGTGGTTGGTGCCGGTACGGTAGTTACCGCTGAAGACGTGTGCAATGCCAAGGCGGCAGGTGCGGAATTTTTAGTAAGTCCGGGCTGTACATTGACGCTGCTTGAAGCCGCTCGCGCCGAAGGTATTCCCTTGTTGCCAGGGGTGAATAGTCCGAGCGAGGCAATGTTATTACTCGAACAGGGCCAGCGCCACCTAAAATTTTTCCCGGCTGAGGCTGCGGGCGGGGTGCCCATGTTGAAGTCGATATTAGGGCCATTGCCACAATTGCGCTTTTGTCCAACGGGCGGCATAAATCCCGATAACGCGATGGAATATCTTAGCTTGGCCAATGTTGCCTGTGTTGGCGGTACCTGGATGCTGGATAAAGCGGCGATAGCGGCGGGCGATTGGGCAGAAATAGAACGCCTGTCACGCATGGCTGCGGGACTGGCGGCGTAATGGATTTAGGGCTTACTGTTTTTTGAGGTTTTGCGCTCAGTGCTTGCCTTACGCTTGGTAGTATCGAGGCTGTGTTTCACTTTTGTTAGTTGGGCTTCGGCGGCGGGACCCTGAGCGAGGGCTAGGGCCGTCGCAATTATATCGATGATGGTTAAGATAATAATTCGAGTGGTCATCGGTACGTAAATGGTCGTGTCTTCCAGCTCGTCACCAGAAGTAATGGTGATATCGGCCAGTTTGGCTAATGGCGAATCGGGATTAGTAATCGTGATCAGGGTCACTTGGCTTTGTTTCGCCAATTCGGCTATTTCAATCATAGCGTTGGTGCGGCCGGTTACTGAGAATATTAAAAAACAGTCTTTTGACGAAGCGCCAGCGGCGGCCATTCGCATCATTAGATGGTCGTCGTAGGCTACGGTGGGGATCCCAAGACGAAATAGTTTATGTTGCGCATCTTTGGCGATGGCGGCGGCTCCGCCCATGCCTGCAATAATAATTTGCCGCGCACCGCTCATGGCTTTAACCGCGGCATCTATCGATTGAGTGTCGAGGTGACTGCGCAAATATTCAAGTGCCGCTTGATTGGCGTTAATGCGTTTTTCGATAATGGTATGGGCTGTATCGCCTTTTGATACCGCTTCACTAATAAAGCTGGCGCGGTGGGCTAGGGCTTTAGCAAGTTGTACTTTAAGTTCCGGAAAGCTGTTGCAGCTCACGCTGCGGCAAAAGCGCGACACCATAGGGTCACTGACTCCCGCACGGCTAGCAAGCTCGGCGGTTGCCATATTCATCGCCTCTTCGGGCGCCGCCAAAATTTCATCTGCGACCTTGGCCTCGGCTTTACTGAGCTGATCACGCTGAACTTTGATTAAATGCAGAATGTTCATTATCTAAATTCCGGTGTTTGGCGGTGATCGACCGCGAAGATAAATATGCAAGGGGCGCAGCATTACCTGAAACACTAATGTTTTCAACAGGCTGGTGATCTTATCCAAAGACGTCGAGATGCCTATACTGTAATTGGTGTAATTTTATTACATTAAATTGTTTTAATTGTCTTTTGTAGGTGGTATCTTGTAATTAAATAACATCAACGCGTTAGGTAAAGGTATTGGCTATGAAGATCCGCGCTGCAATAAATGGTTATGGCCGTATAGGTAGAAACATTCTTCGTGCTCTCTATGAGTCTGGCTATAGCGATTCTGTAGAGCTAGTGGCAATTAACGATCTCGCCGACAACACCACAAATGCTCATCTAACACGCTACGATTCTGTGCACGGTCGCTTCAATGGGAAGGTCGAGGCGGCCGACGGCGCCTTAATGGTGAACGGTGATCGAATCCTTACCTTTGCTGAGCGCGATCCCGCGAAATTGCCGTGGGGCGATCTGGCCATTGATGTGGTTTTTGAATGTACCGGCTTGTTTACGTCTCGGGACAAAGCCGCTGCTCATATCCGTGCTGGGGCACGCAAAGTTATTGTGTCGGCGCCCGCCAGCGGCGTGGATGCAACGGTTGTCTACGGCGTAAACGAGCGGGTGCTGAACGCGCGCAGTGAGGTGATCTCTAACGCATCATGCACAACAAATTGCCTCGCACCTGTTGCCAAAGTGCTTAACGACGGCCTTGGTATTGAGCAGGGCTCCATGACCACTATTCACGCCTTTACCAATGACCAAAACTTACATGATGTTTACCACGCCGATCTTTATCGGGCGCGTGCGGCAGGGCAGTCGATGATTCCATCTAAGACTGGCGCTGCGCAGGCGGTTGGCTTAGTACTTCCTGAGCTGGCCGGTAAGCTGGACGGCATGGCGGTGCGGGTGCCAACGATTAATGTTTCCCTGGTTGATTTTAATTTTTTGGCGAGTCGAGACACCTCTATTGAGGAGGTGAACAGTCTGATCAAGGCGGCGGCCGACGGCCTGATGTCGGGTATTTTGGTTTACAACGACGAGCCGCTGGTATCGATTGATTTTAATCATCAGCCAGCATCGTCCATATTTGATTCATTGCAAACCCGCGTAAATGGCCGGATGGTTAAGGTGATGGCGTGGTATGACAATGAGTGGGGTTTCTCAAATCGAATGCTGGATAACTGCTTAGCGTTGATGGCTGTGGCAAAACCTGCAGTAAACAGTAGAGGAAGTCACGCCGCATGATTCGCCGCACCAAGATTGTTGCCACCCTAGGCCCAGCTACCGACGGCGAAGGTGTGCTAGAAAAGCTAATACTTGCTGGTGCCAATGTGGTTCGGCTTAATTTTTCCCACGGCTGCCCAGCCGACCACCGCCGTCGCGCCGAAGAGGTTAGGGCGCTGGCAAAACAGCACCGTCGAAGTGTCGCTGTGCTGGGTGATTTGCAGGGGCCTAAAGTCCGAATATCGCGTTTTTTTGCAGGATCAGTAACACTTGAAAACGGTCAAATTTTTACTCTGGATGCGAGCCTGCCGAGTGACGGTGGTAGCATTGACGGCGTAGGTCTTGATTACACTAGCCTGCCTGATGAAGTCGCAATTGGTGACAGGCTGCTGTTGGACGACGGTCGCATAGTGCTGGAGGTTGAGCAAAAATTAGGATCTAAAATTATTACACAGGTCATCGTGGGTGGCAGTCTTTCGAACAACAAAGGCATTAATTTGGAAGGTGGCGGTCTAGCGGCCAGCGCGCTGACTGAAAAGGATTTTGCCGATATTTTGCTCGCGGCCGAGATAGACGTGGACTATCTCGCCGTATCATTCGTGCGCAGTCCAGACGACTTGCACCGCGCCCGTAAAGCACTTATTAATGCTGGCGGCAAAGCCGGCATTGTAAGCAAGATTGAGCGGGCTGAAGCCGTGACCGATCTCGACCTACTGGACGATATTATTCGCGCCTCAGATGTGGTGATGGTTGCTCGTGGCGACCTTGGTGTTGAAATTGGCGACGCTGCCCTGATTGGTGTGCAGAAGTATTTGATAAAGCGCAGTCGCGCATTACAGAAAGTGGTGATCACCGCGACGCAAATGATGGAGAGTATGATCGACAGTCCGCTGCCGACCCGTGCCGAAGTATTTGATGTGGCTAACGCTGTTTTAGATGGTACCGACGCGGTGATGCTTTCCGGCGAGACTGCGGCCGGGCGCTTCCCTGTTGAGGCGGTCGCGGCGATGGATCGGGTTATCCTTGGCGCAGAAAAACATCCCGAATCGCGGGTGTCGTCGCACCGCTTGCATGAAAACTTTGTTGCGGCCGATGAGTCCGTTGCCATGGGGGCGATGTATATTGCCAACCATATGCAAGGCGTGACTGCGATTATCAGCTTAACGGAAACCGGAAATACACCGCTGCTAATGACCCGTATTTTTTCAGATATACCGGTATTTGCGTTTACACCGAACGCGAAAACCGAAAGCCGCGTTGCTCTGTATCGCAACGTTATACCAATAAGCTACCAAGTTGCCGATGTTCCCGCAGACAAAATAAACGAGAGTGTGGTTTCCGAACTGCTTCGTCGCGGCTTGGTTGCAGAAAGGGATTGGGTGATTCTCTCGAAAGGGGATTACAACAACGTTCATGGTGGCACTAACACCATTAAGATTGTCAATGTGGGTGACCGCTTGGGCTAGGGAGGTCCATTGCTGTCTGTCAGGTCTGTTGTCCCGCATTACTTTTCGCGCCTATGGCGCGTTTTTTTCTTAAGATTTCCGTAATTTCTCTCGGTCGATGGAGTTATGTCAGCACAAAAATAACACTATTTGTCGATTATCTACTCCGCTAAAAATTACGCATATCTAGTCGGTATAATTATAAAGCTTGTAAATAACGACTATGTAGGCCTTTTTTTGAACACTAATAATTAGTGGGGGTTGATTTTCAGTTCAGGCAAGTGGAGATGAAGCGCCGAACTTCGGTTGCCACCAGACTGTCGCACGGTTAGATCGTATAGGGCTAGCTAAGCGTAAGTGTTTGACTTATAAGTGAAAAATATTTCATCTGGCTTTTTCCCTGAAATTTGGCTGCGGTCTAACTGTGACCAATCGATTTCCATAAGGACAAAATTTGACCTTTTGGGTCCATCTTTGCCAGTAATTTCTCCTAATTGGCCGAAAAACCTAATAAAAAGCCCCTAGTGGCCAATGTTTCAATAAGCTATTACTCACAGAATCTGCGATGAGAAATATTCAATGAGCAGTTTTTAGAGTGATATCATCGTAACTTGAGCTGGGTAGGCTATCTTAAACAGTAGCCGAACTTACATAACAAAAAATCTGCCCGAGTTTATGTCTAGGGCTATGCTCTTACTTCCTTCTAGAATAATGAGGACCACAATGAAAAAAAGAATTAGTGCCTTATCTTCCCTGCTGCCGTTGGGCTTGCTTGGTAGCCTCGCACATGCCGCGCCAATGCTCGAAGAAGTGGTGGTTACGGCTCAGCTGCGTGCGCAAAGCCTGCAGGACGTGCCGGTTTCCGTTAGCGCCATCGGTGGTGAGAAAATGATGGAGGCGGGCATTGCTAAGATTGAAGACCTGCAGGCCTATGTACCCAACTTCACCATGTCGGAATCCGGTATTGGCACTGATATTTATATTCGCGGCATCGGCTCAGGTGAAAACCAAGGTTTTGAGCAATCGGTGGGTATGTACGTTGATGGTATTGCCTATGGCCGCGCTCAGCTGGCGCGTGCACCCTTCCTCGATTTGTCTCGAGTAGAAGTTCTGCGCGGCCCGCAGAACATCCTGTTGGGCAAAAATAGTATTGCTGGCGCGATCAGTATCCAAACGGCTAACCCAAGCGAATACGCTGAAGGCAATGTTCAGGTCACTTATGAGCCTGAACAGAACGAGCGTATTATCGATTTGGTGGTCAGCGGCCCGATCAATGATCGCCTCGGCTACCGCTTTGCCGTGCGCAAGCGCGAGCTAGACGGCTTTATGGAAAACCTGGTGCTGGATCGCGACGAAGCGCAGCGCGCCGAAGAAACCTTCCGTATTAAGCTCAGCTGGGACGTCAGCGACAATGTCACCGCCAAATTTAAAATCGAGGCGGGCAGTTTTGATGTGGTCGGACGCAACTCTGAAATTATTACCAATTACGCGTCTAACTCCGATGTTTTCTTGTTCCAAGGCCGCACCTACGGTGAGATCATGGATCGCACAACATTCCCAGACGCCGGTGGCTTGGCGGCATTGACTGGCGTGCTGCCAGCGCCGGTGTTAAGTTTTCTACAGCTCCAGCCCAGCGGCTCGATTATCGATATCGACTCCGATGAGGGCGTACTGAATAATACCGCTGATCGCAAACGCCACAGCAACGGCGACTACAGCAATAACGACACCTATAACCTTACAGCCAATGTCGACTGGTATCGCGACGATCACCAATTCACCTCGATCACTGGCATCATGGGTTATGAGTACGATGAAGATTGCGACTGCGACTTCACTGGCGCGCCGCTGTTCCAAGTTGAATTTCAAGAAGAGTATCAGCAGTTCAGCCAAGAATTCCGCTGGATTTCCCCGGCCGGTGGAACCTTTGAGTATATTGCGGGTGCGTATTTTCAGTACAGCGAACTCGACTTTTTTGACTCGTTATACCTGCCCTCCGACATTATTCCACAACTGGTTAACGCCGCTGACCTGCTCGAAGGTGGCGCCCGTGGTGATGCTGATCCCGGAGCTGACGGCTCCAGTGGCTTTGAACTGCTAGGTATTGGTGACGCCGGTAACGCGCTCCGTGGCATCCGTACACCGCGTGACTTCAACAGCGAATCAACCATCGCCTCAACCTTTATGCAGGCAACTTGGAATATGGCGGATACCCTGCGCCTGACCCTCGGTGGTCGCCTGACTTGGGAAAATAAAGAAGGTGCGCGTAAACTCGAATTTGGCTTGGACGATGGGACAATTCAGCCACTGGGTGAAGTCGACACCGCCGCTGCGGTCAGTTTTGCCGCCGAGCGTCACGACCTGAAAGGTGAGCGCGAAGAAGTGCAGTTCGCACCGCTGATCAACTTGCAGTGGGATGCCACCGATAACTTAATGAGCTACTTCTCCGCCAGCCGTGGTTACAAGTCAGGCGGTTTTGACGCGCGCTCCAATGCGTCGCCTAGCGCCGACCCTACGCCGATTAACCCCAATGCGCCTACAGGTACTAATCAGCAAGTGTTGATTGGTAGCTTTGAGTTTGAGGAAGAGGAGGCGCTTAGCTTTGAGTTGGGGGTCAAAACCACCCTTCTCGAAGGCGCTGCCGAGCTGAATGCGGCGTTGTTCCGCACCGAGTTCGATAACTTGCAGGTCAGTGTATTCGACGGCACATTGGGTTTTAATGTGGGCAATGCGGCCAGCGCGGTTTCTCAGGGTATTGAACTGGACGGCCGTATGGCCCTGACCGAAAACCTGATATTGGCCGGCGGCCTGGCTTTCCTTGACTTCGAGTTTCAGGACCACCAGCTTGGCACCTGTATTCAGGATCAGACGCCTGACAATGCCAATGGCATTAACTGTGACTACAGTGGCAAGACTAATCAATACGTTGCTGACTATTCTGGTAATTTGATGTTGGCCTACGAGCGCCCGCTGGGTAACGCACTTATGCTGCGCGCCAATATTGATGTGATCTTTACCGACGACTACCACCCCTCGCCGAATTTGGATGATCGCATCAAGCAGGATGCCTACCAAACCTTCAATGGTCGACTTGCCCTGTCGTCAATAGACGGCGAGTGGGAGGTGGCACTGTTGGCTAAAAACCTTAGCGATGAATTGGTTGTGCTTTACGGCGTTGATGCGCCGACCGCGAAAACCATCACAGGGGCGACCACCCATCACGGCTTGGTTAATAACCCACGTACTTTTGCGCTGCAAGCCAGCTACCGCTGGTAACCCTGTGGCCCTCCCCGGTACGGTGGCGCGTCGCTGTACCAGGTAGGTAAAAATTAGTGCCATGACGGTAACTGCATTGAAACTGGTTTTTATATACCTGAAATATGGCTCTACCCCATTAGAGTCATACAGCAGCGGAACCTAGCGTTGCCGATGACGCGATTTTTTCATCTAGGAATCTAGGTTGAGCTTGAGACCTATCAAAGAAATCTCGCCATTTTTCATTTCCTTAACAGTCAGTTTAAGCTGTGGGAAGGTCAGTGCGTCACCAACCACGGGGCGTCCCCTAAACTTACGCTTAATGTGTTCGCCTACGGTGAGGTGTTTTAACTCATCGGGTATGTCAAAGGTATATAGGAGCGCCAGATCGCCCAATTTGCTGTTTGGTCGAATTGTGAAATCCCCGAAATAGCTGGACGATTGTTTTGATGACATGCGCGAAAGGGCCGGTGAGAATAAATCGGCTAGTTTTTCGGCCATGCCGGTAGTGGCAACGATGACGACTTGATCGCTTTCCTGAAGCGTGTTTTCTTCGTTTGAGTTAAGCGGGATTTCATCGCGGATGAGCGCAACTACCTGAGCGCTAACAGGTAGCACCAGCTGATAGATTGATTTGCCAATGACACTGCTTCCGGCAACCACCTGATACACCACAAGGTCCTTGTGGGGATTGCTGGGCAAGTGGGTACTTTTAAAACTCGGCAGTTTCAGTGTCACGGGCAAGTCGACTTTTAACCAGCGGGCCATTGGCGCAATGGTCCAGCCCTGGATGACCAGCGAGGTTAATACCACAAAGAACACCAATTCAAAGTAGATGCGCGCGTTCTCTAAGCCTGCGAGGGAGGGGAATAGAGCGAGGATGATCGGTACCGCGCCGCGTAATCCGCACCAGCTTACAAAAACTTGATCGCGCACGGGAAACCTGAACGGCAGCAGTGATACCGCTACCGCCAGTGGCCGCGCGATGAATATCAGTATACCGGCGATAATTAGCGCCGGAATGATGATGGGTGGCAGCAGACTCGGCGTTACCAAGAGGCCCAGCATTAAGAACATGCCAATCTGGCTCAACCAGGCGATGCCATCGTGAAAGCGTCGTATGTCAATCATATACAAAGATGACGTGGTGCCGGTCATCACGCCAGCGATGTAAATGGCGAGAAAACCACTGCCCCCGCTAAAGCTGGTGCCGCCAAATAAGGTGAGCGCGGCGGCAAAGACCATTAAGGGGTATAAGGACACCGGCAATGTTATTTTGCCCAGCGCTGCCGGGATGGCGTAGCCGCCCAGCACCCCGAAGAGAAGGCCTAGACCCATTTGCTTGGCAAGCTCGGCTAGCAGCAGCCAGCCACTTAATCCGGCAGGGCTGCTCAGGGCTTCAACGAGCGTGATGGTTAGGAAAATGGCCATAGGGTCGTTGGAGCCAGATTCAATTTCTAGGGTGGCACCGGTTCGATCCTTTAGGTTTAGCCCAGCATTTTTGATAAGGCCGAATACCGCCGCCGCATCTGTTGAGCCGACGATCGCGCCGATCAATAAGCCCTCTTGCCAAGGTAGGTCAAGGATATAACAGGCGGCTGCGCCGGTTATTCCCGCGGTGAGAAATACGCCCACAGTGGCTAAGGAGAGCGCAGGCCGTAAGCTGCTGCGAAAGGTATCCATACGCGTGCCAAGCCCGCCATCAAAAATGATAATGGCGAGTGCGAGGTTGCCAATTAAAAACGCGGTGTCGATATCATCAAAGTGGATGCCACCGATGCCGTCTTCGCCAGCTAGCATGCCGAGCAGCAGGAATATCAGTAATAGGGGAGCCCCTAGGCGACGGGAGATGATGCTGGCAAACACCGCAAACAAGAACAGTGCGGCGCCGATAAATACAAGTTGGTAGGTGTGTTCAATCATTTGTCGGCTAGGTGCTCATCACTTGCGGTGTATTGGGCTAGTTCTTTGTAGTCTGGCTAGGTAACGGCAATTCTATCCCATTAAGGCCCTCCTCTTGGCCTTTAATAGGCAGGCTAGATAATTATAGGGAACCGTGGCGATTTCTGCTTTGCTGCCGTTAGCGGGCGGTGCTTTGTTTAAGTGCCAGCCCTTAGTTGGCGAATTCCTAAGCCAGTGCGTCGCTTGAGCATTTTTCCTAGGGATTTGGCATCGGAATAGCCCAGTTTTTCGGCAATCGCCTCCATAGATTCACCGCGCTGCAGTTGGCGGAGGGTGAACTTTTCAAGGACTTGTTCTTGTACCTCTTTGTAAGTGAGGTTTTCATCTTTCAGTCTGCGCAGTAGTGTGCGTTCACCTATCTCCAGTTTAGCGGATACTGTTTGACGCGATGGCGCCACGCCTTCGTCGATCAATTTTAGTATGGCTTTTTCGATAATGGCACTTTGGCTGTTGAGCGTCCGAACTTGATAGTCAAGGCTGGTATCAAGGGATTCGTAGAGCTGAGGGTCAGCTGATTGCAGGGGAAGGTCTAGCAGTTTTGCGTCTAGGCATAGTGCGTATTCCTTACAGTTAAACCGACAATGCGAGCTAAGCTTGGCCTCGTATATATCTTTTAGGCCAAAGTCTGGGTGCGCAAACCAGATTTCGGCATATTTATAGGTGTTGTTTGGGAAGCAGTCTTGCAAAACCCGAACACAGGCACAGATAAATGCATCATACGAGTAATGGGTAACCTCTAAACTGGGGTTTGCAAGGCGAAATCGCATTACGCCTAAACCGCGTTCTTCCGTAAGCGAAAACTTCCACACTTCGCTGACCAAAGATATTTGATCGAGTGCTTCTAGAATGGATTGCCGAAATGTCTTGGCGACCATCATCTTAAAAGCCAGCGAGCCAATGGTTCTAAAGTGGAAGTGTTCTAATACATCGAGACCAAGATCGACCCGACCAGTTAATCGCTGTGCTAACTTCCACAGCGCAGTGAGTTCCTCTTGGTTCACCCGGCTCACTGAGTCCCAGGCGGATAAAGGAATGCCCGCTTCCTTGAATAACTGCTCGCGATCAAAGCCGCAGGCCGCAGCGGTAACATTGGCGACCATGTTGGCCCACTGAGCGTGGGCGGTGATAGCTAATGCGCTGTTTGTCACAAATTAACCCGTTTAAGACACGTTTCCGCATTGTACCTAATTCTTTACAAGGTAGCATAATTGCTTGATAGCGGCAGGCCGCTCAATAGTTCACAGACGTCGCAGATGGAATGTTATGTTGAAATTCAAGCAAAGACCCTTATCTCACTATTTACTATTACTGCTGGTGCTAATCCTTGCAGCTTGTGGTGGCGGTAATAGCGCTAAATCGAACACTGGCTCGAATCCGGGTAATCCAGACACGGGCGGTAGCCCCGGTGTCGAGGACGGGCAGGGACGTACTTTCTTCATCGCAAACGGGCCGAATGCGACCACTGAGATGGTGTTGGCGATGATCAGCGCCAAACCCAAAGATGTCATTGAATTTGGTGAGGGCTATTATGAACTGACCTCGGGCATCCAGATATCCGGTACAGAAGATATCCTCGTTAAAGGCCAGGGTATGGATAAAACGGTACTCTCGTTCAAAAATAGCGGCTCGCAGGAAGGCTTTCTTGCGACTACGGTGCGGGGCATTACCGTTGAAGATTTGACGGTGCTGGATTCGCCAGGTGATGCTTTCAAGCTACAGGGTGTTGATCACGGGACTCTACGCCGGGTTCGTGCATTTTGGTCTAGCGGGCGCAACACGGCCAATGAAGACACCATAACGGCGGCAAATTATAAAACTAAGTTGCAGGTTGCCTGTACCGATCCAGCGCGACACAACCCCGACAATCCCAATCCCCTTGAAATGGATACGACGTCACCAGATTACAATGTCAGTAAGTTGTCGGGCCGCTATGGGGTTTACCCAGTAAACTCGCGGAATATCTTGGTTGAGTATGTTGAGTCCGTCGGTGCATCTGACGCCGGTATTTATGTAGGTCAAACCGATAACGCGATTATTCGCAACAGCCGCGCCGCGTTTAACGTATTTGGTTTTGAAATTGAGAATGTGCGTGGCGGTGAGTATGTTGACAATTTGTCGGAATGTAATACCGGCGGTTTCTTGGTTTATGACTTAGACGGCCTAACGCGTTACGGTAGCCGTACCCGTATGTACCGCAACACCTCGCGCAACAATAACACTTACAACTTTGCCGAACCCGGCAGCATCGTATCTAACGTACCTCGCGGTACCGGTATGTTGACCATGGGTTACGACAAGATCGATATTTTTGATAACACCTTTGAAGACAATGGCACTGCCGGTATTGTGCACACGAGCTACAAGCTATTTGGTGTGCCTGGCGATCGCCGTATGGATTTATACAGCGAAGGTGTTCACATTTGGAATAACACCTTTAAAAATAACGGTAACGATCTACCAAGCCCTGATTTCGCCTCTATTATTGATACTGGTGGTGAGCAGGTCACCTCCGCATTCCCTATGTTAATTGGTTTGAAAATGGTGGCTGGAACTGGTGAATACCGCGGCGCGCACATCGCATGGGATGGCTATGAAGACGAATACAACGCCGACTGCCCTTACCCGACCGACAGTAAGGGCGACCCAGTACCTGCAGATGCCGAAGGCAAACCTATTTCAGGTAACCAGTACCCCAATCCCTCCTGCCGATATAATGCTTACAAGTTTAATGAAGCGGGCGAACGCAAGAAGCCGCAGTGGTGGTATTCCTGTATAGACCCCAGCAATAACTTTGACAGCGACAGCGCTACCTTCGCCAATTTTCACGGCACCGAAGGCCTAGAAGCGCTGTTATACCTGCCACCGCAAGGCCCAGAAGACCTCATCGATATTGTGACCAGTCTTCCAAACTTCCCTGTGGATACCGATATCACGCCGCACCTCTGCGACGAGACTTATGGCAGCAATATGGAGCCGCTACCGCCGATAGTGATCCCAGCGTTTGAACCTTCTGGCACAATTGATCCCGCTCCGTCAGATGCATTGGTTGACCAGCTTTGTAATGCCAGCGTAGCTGCCGGTGAGATCAATGCGGCGGCCTACACGGTTAACTGTCCACGGCTTGATCAGTACCATTTATTTGCCGATGCGGAGGACCCCACGAGTCTACCCAATGGTCAGGGTGTGCCCTTTGTGCTGAATACCAAGTTGTTTTCGGATTACGCCACCAAATATCGCGTGGCCTATATTCCTAAAGGCGAACAGGCAATTTATCGCGATGGTAATGACAACGCCAATGCCGCAATTTTATTCCCCGTCGGAACGATTCTCGCTAAGACTTTCTCCTTTACGAATGAAACGAATCAAACCGAAGTTGCGGCAGAAACGAGGTTGATCATTAAGCGGCAAACCAGTGGCGGTCAGTATTACTGGGATGGCCTAGAGTATATTTGGAAAGAAGAAAATGGTAAGAAGGTAGCGTACTTGACCCAGCAGGGTGGGGTGATGAGCGCAAGCTGGGATTACAGCGACGTGAATAGCGGTGATCACTACCAAGGCTCAACGGACGCCTATGTCTTACCAAACGCTAACCAGTGTCAAAGTTGTCATGCTAACGACGATGCCGAAACAGGCTCTGCGCCCATTGGTCCCAAGGCGCGGAATCTTAACCGTCCGTATAGCAGCGAGTCGCCTCTTGCCTCGGGTATGGATGCGCACGCGGTTAACGGCAGAAACCAATTGGTGTTTTGGTGTGAAACCGGCCTAATGAAAAACTGCCCAAGCAATATGGCAGTCGATTCAAATACACAGTATTTGAAGGCTGTTGAACGCAACCCAATCTTTAATATACCGGGTGACTCGGGCTTTGATTCAAACAGCGACAAAGATGTTGAAGCTCGCGTACGTTCCTATCTCGAAGTGAACTGTGCCCACTGCCATAATCCTCGTGGCTTGGCGCAGAACACCGGTTTCTACCTCGATGTATTCCGTGCGGTGAACGATACCTTTGGTATATGCAAAGGGCCAACTGCCAGTGGCACCGAAGGTCGCGGCGGTCGTGAGTATGACATTGTTCCCGGTAATGCTGCTGAGTCTATTCTTCCCTACCGCCTAGGGCCCGAAGCTACAACCTTGGCTGCACGGATGCCGCCGATAGCGCGGAGTACGGTGCACGCTGGGGCATTTGATCTAGTAACAAAATGGATCAATGAAGTCGTCAACGACACCTACGACAATGCGGATGCCTGCGGCACCAGTAGTGGCAGTGGCTCTGATTTGGAACTTTGCCTACCGGGCGAAGTGCCGGTGCTTGGTGGCCAATGTTTGCCGCTAGATAGCCTGTAAACGTCTAAGGTAATACTCTAGCGAATAGGTCAGTGCTAGCTGGCCTATTCGCTTTCAAGTCCCCGTCTTTAATTCCCTCAATGCAGCCACCATTTGGGCAGCATCGCTTTGATATCCTCACGTAGAAAACGGTCGTCGATGAGTTCAACCAAGTCATGGTCGTCTGGTAGAGGAATAAGGCGCGGAGTGATTTAATTGGATTTAATGTTTTTATTTAGCGCGAGCTTAAACAATATTAAATGAGATTGCGGTACTTATTGCTTGGGTCCGAGTGTGAACACCCATCTTTTGAAAGATATTTTTAAGGTGAAACTTAACCGTATTTTCTGATACAAACAGATGCCTAGCAATACCCTTATTGGTTTCACCTTTTGCGAGTAGGGTCAGCATTTGTAATTCTCGCGCTGTGAGCGATTCCAAAATACGACTTTGGCTAATATGGTCGGTGTCGGTTACTAGGCCTAGGATTTCGTTTACATGGCGCGTTAAATTGGCTGGCCACTGGGCGCTCAACTCGCTTTTGAGTAATTCTTTAATCGCCGGACCCTCATCGATTACTGTGCGTTTGAAACCATAATCGGCGGCGAGGGTCAGCGCGGTTTTGAGTTCACGTCCGGCCTGTGCCGTTTTTTGTTTGCGGCGGGCAAACAAGGCGCTGAGTAATCTAAGCTTTATTTCTCTCGGCACGAAATTTTTAGCTTGTGCCTGTTGTATTGCAGATTGCAGTGTAGACTCGGTGTCTGGTGTTTCCTTACAGTGAATTTGAAGTCGCAATTGACCTATTTCTACGTCTTCGATTATACCGGCGAAGGGATGAAATCGTTGTTCAAACGGCCGGCAAATTAATGCTTCCGGCAATTGGTCTGCGAGTTGCTGTGCCAGCGGTAGGTCGCCGTTGATAATGGTGCGGCGGATATTTTCCCACGCGCAAAGCTGCCGTAAACGAGGCCAATTTGCACTAATCCCTATATCCTCTAGGGTTTCTAATAGCGCATCTGCCTTGTCGATTTTATTCTGAGCGTCGTATATGCGAATCATGGGTAGATAGGCACACGCTACAAAGTCGAGCAGCAAACCCGTGTTGATTTCGCTGTGGTACTGTTCAAAGACCTTCGTTGCAGAATCGCAGTCATCCCGTTCATAAAGTGGGTAGAGCGCACAACATACTGTGGCTACCGCCGCGTAGGAGTCGTCAATATTGGCACTTGTGGTTTGTAGGGCGCGCAAACTGCGCTGATAGGCCTCATCTACCCGACCCTGCAAATAGGCGCTAGTTACGGTCAGTCCGGTATTGTAGCCCGCTAGAAAAGGCGCTCGGTTGCCTTGATTGTGATTGCGACCAACAGCTATATGGTAGCGAGCGCTGGCAAAATTGCCCCGCGCAATACGTTCAAAGGCTTGAATATTTGATGCTGCGCCAAGTTCAAAAGCCCAAAAATCGGCCGCTTGGTGATCCTCAGTGTCGATTTTGTCGAGATTGTCAAAGGCTTCGTTTAGATTGTCGAGCGACATCTCAACCACCGCCATCGTTATTTTGCGCTCAACTTCAAAATTCGGATCGCTGCCATCGGCCTTAGCTTCTTTTAATGCTTTGAGGTAGGGCAAAACCTTGGTTCGACGGCGCAGAAAGGTGAGTGCCCAAGTAATTTTAACTACCAGCGACGGTCTTAGAAATATCGCGTCTACCGGGATTTTTGCCGCCCAGCGTTCAACGGAGTGCAGGCAGGCTTGGGTGATTTGTTCTGTCGCCCAAAGATCCATTGCACATGTTGCTAAGTCAAAGTCGGTGGCCGCTATGGCGTGATCCATCGCCTCTTCGTAAAGTTCTTGATCAAAAAACCATTCCGCAGCTTGCTTGTGAACTCGTTTATATAAGCCGGGGGAGCGTCGCTGTAAATGTTCTTTTAGATATTGGGCGAACAGACCGTGAAACTGAAACCAGCGCCGTTCGTGGTCAATATTATTGAGAAACAAGCCTTGTTGTTCAATTTCTAATAGCACCTCTTGGGCATCACTACGGCCGGTCACCGCTTCGCATAGAGACGCATTTAGTTTTGGCAAGAGCGCTGATTTTAATAAAAAATCTTGAATTTCCGGCGCCTGGCGTTGCAGCACATTGTTCGAGAGGTACTCGGTGATCTGAAAGGGCGTGTATGACTCTAAATTATTTAGGGAGTGGGCCAACGGATGGCTGGAAAGTGTTAGTCGGAAAAGTTGTAGTGCTGCGGGCCAGCCCTCTGCACGATTATAAATAATGTGTAAATCGTCATCGCTTAATGGAGAGTTTTTATTATAAGAAAAGAAAGTTTGTGTTTCAGCTAAGGAAAATTTTAATTCGTCATAGCGCAGAATTTCAATGCGCTGCTGAACTTGCAATTCGCATATCCCGATTCGCGGAATGGCCCGGGAACCTATATAAATAGTGGTATTTTCTGGGCAATTGCGGATGACTTCGCGAAACAGTAGTTCAACGTCGGGTTCATCAATGCTTTGGAAATCGTCGAAGAAGAGATGTACTGGCGTGCCAATTTCCTGTAAACGATTGATTAGCCGATCAGGCCACGCATGGGGAACAGTATATTGATGATCATTACCGTTAGTTTGCCGCGCGTCAGGGACTTCGAGTTGGCTGATCATTTCATTGAGATGTAAGAGTAGGCGGTTAAAATCGTTGTCGGCATCGTCAATGCGTAGCCATGATGTCGCGATTCCCGCCGCTTTACTGTGATGATATAACTGGCCTAATAAGGTGGTTTTTCCGTGTCCGGCGGGTGCTTGGGCGACAATACACTGGACGATGGGCCGCTGTGCAATTCGCTCGATTAATGCGCTGCGGTGCACCAGCCCCGGATCTTGCTTCGGGGCCTGGAATTTATAAGGTGATAGCTCGCTTGACCTATTCATGAAATACACTGCTATTATTTTTGAATGAGTGTATCACTAAAATCAGTGGGCGGCAGGCCCACTATTTTCAATGAAAGAAGCTGCGTCCATAAGGTATTGATACCCTGTGCTGACGTGTATTAGGACTCCGGGTCAGTGAGTTTAATCAGTACTTTACCGTCGTTTTGACTGTTGTATAGCGAGCGAAGCGCCTCTGGTGCACACTCGAGACCTTCGTGAAGATTGACACGAAACTTTAATAAACCTGCATCCATCCATTCTAGTAAATACCGTTGCATTAATGGGAATTGGGCTGCGTGATCCAGAATGACAAAGCCTTCAATTTTGAGTCGTTTCATAATGCTGTTGTGAAACATATATGGGCCGGGTACGTTTTGATCGGAGTTGTACATCGAAATAAGACCACAGATCACCACACGCCCACCGTTGTTCATTAGGCTTAAGCAATGGTCAAGTATGGCGCCACCGACATTCTCGAACTGGACATCAATTCCCACAGGGCACGCCTTGGCCAACTGGCTGCTAAAATCCTCGTCGCGATAATTTATTGCCGCATCAAAACCGAGTTCATCGGTAAGGTAGCGGCATTTTTCAGCACTACCTGCGGTTCCTACGACTCGACAACCACTGAGTTTAGCAATTTGTCCCGCTAACATGCCGACTGCGCCAGAGGCGGCGGTCACGACGACGGTTTCGCCTGGCTTGGGTTGCCCGATATTTAGCATGCCGTGGTAGGCGGTTGGTCCGGCGATACTTAATACGCCAAAGGCTTCTGCCATGCCTAAATTATCTGGATAGCTAAACGGTTGTACTAGTAATGCGTCGAGCACCGAATAGTCCGCCCATTCAGTCAAACCTGAGATTAACTGGCCTTCTTGGTAAAGCCGGCTTTTTGACGCGACTACCTGGCATAAGCCAAAGCCTTTCATGCTGTCGCCGAGCTTAACCGGTTCCATATACAGTTCTTCGCGTTCGCCTAGCCACAAGCGATTTGTTGCGTCCATAGAGATTACTAGGTTGCGCACCAAAAGTTGGCCTTCCTGCAGCTCATCTAATTTGCGATTTTCGAAACCGAAAGTGTCGTCGGTTATTTTGGCGTCTGGGCGTTGCTGGAATTGCCAGTAGCGAGATTGCGTCATTTGGAGGGTTACCTTTATTTTAATGTAAAGACCTGTCGAGAACTTTATGCCTAATCGCGGCAGCTTCTTATTGCTATTTATGTTGTACCTAAAATCGCTGACATAGACATCTACCCGTTGGGGTAGTGTTGCTGGATCCATCGTTGAGTAAGTATCCCTAATGGCAGCAATGAATTCCAGCCAGCCAATGTGCCTTGATCTAAAACTGCTCGTTTGGGTAGTAGGCTGGATTTAGGGCCTCACTCAAAATGGTGGCATAAGTAAATAACAAGAGAGTCATTATGGGAAAGCTTATCAATATCGACAACGGTGGCACCTTAACGGATATTTGGGTGCTGGACGGCGAGGCCTCCTACCACACAAAAACCATCACCACGCCGTATGACCTGAGTAAATGCTTTTTTGAAGGGCTGAAAAAAATCTCCGAAGATATATATGGTCGCGAGGATCTCAGGGCCCTGCTGCAATCTACCGACCATATTCGGTACTCCACAACCCAGGGCACCAATGCCCTTGTTGAGCGTAAAGGGCCAAGTCTGGGTGTCATTATTAACGGGTCTGATAAGCAGTGGTGCTGCGAAACCGGGCAGCAGTCGTCGCTATTTTCTGGTTTAGTTGGCGAACGTATTGCGGTTATCTCGCCAGACCTTAGCGCGGAAGAATATCAATATGCATTAACGGAAGCGGTTAATCATTTATCCGCAGCTGGCGCTAGCCGCTTGGTAGTGAGTTTTTGTGGCGACAATTATATTGCTGAAGAGGAACAGCTACGCAAGGCCATGTTGCGGGCATTTCCTCGGCATTTATTGGGCTCAGTGCCGGTGCTGTATTCCAGTGTTTTGAGTCGAGATGAGAATTCCAATACTCGGCTATGGACTGCGATATTCAATGCCTTCCTCCACCCAGCAATGGAGCGGTTTTTATACAACACTGAAAATGAGTTGAGCGCATTCCGTATGCGCAACCCGCTTTTGGTGTATCGCAACGATGGTTACTCTGGCCGAGTAGCCAAAACGATTGCCTTAAAAACCTATAGCTCGGGCCCCCGAGGCGGGGCCGAAGGCGCGTTAGCTTATAGTAATTACTATGGTTATAGGCGGGTAATTACTATCGATGTGGGTGGCACAACCACGGACATCGGCTTGATTGAGAATGGTGAGATTGTTGGGGACCAGCGGGGGCTGGTGGAAGGCGTGCGTTGCAGTTACCCCTTGGCTGAAATCGTCAGTGTTGGTGTCGGCGGTGGATCAATAATTAGAGTGGTCGATGGTGAGGTAGCCGTTGGTCCGGAATCTGTTGGCGGGGCGCCGGGTCCCGCGTGCTTTGGAATGGGCGGCGAACGCGCAACCATAACAGATGCTCTGTTGGTCATGGGTTTGCTTGATCCCAAAACCTATTTTGGCGGGAAAATGGCAATAAAATATGAGAAAGCGGTTGCGGTCATTAATAGCGATATAGCGCAACCCTTAAATATCAGTGTGGAAGCAGCCTGCGGTCGCATGCTTGACGCCTGGGCCGCAAAAATTGCACTTGGTATTCGCCAGTACACCGAGATTACCGACGACACGGTGTTGATGGCCTTTGGTGGCGGTGGGCCAATGGGGGTGGTTGCCGTTGCACGTAGTGCAGGTGTTCGGCAGGTACTAATTCCACGTTTGTCGGCGGTATTTAGCGCCCACGGTATTGGCTTTAGCGATATAGCACACAGTGCAACAGCGCAAATAGATGGCACTCAGCCTGCAAAAGCGGCTTCCATTATTGATGGCTTAGTCGCCCGCGTTAGTCGCGATATGGGCACTGAAGGTTATAGCAAAGAAGAATGCCATTTTGATGCTTGGTATGAAGAGTACGGCAGGGTGCATCCGGTGGATATTGCTCAACTGAGTGCAGGTATCAGTGATTCAATTCCGAATAAAAAGATTCTGTTCGGGGTGCGGGCTGTTAAGCCGATTAGCCACGCCCAATTGGCACCCAAATTAAGTTTGTCGCCTAGTGTCGCCGAGTCCAGCGGCGAAAGGCGCTTAGTGGCAGCCGACGGCGCAGCCCAATCTGTGCCGGTCTATCAGGTGGAAAAACAAAAAGCCGGCGCCGGTGGCAACGGTGGCGCAGTCTTAGAGGAAGCTTTTTGGACATGCAGCGTACCCGCTGGATGGCGTTTTGATTTCACCGCCAATCGCGACATCGTGCTGTCCGTCAATACTAGCGAACAAGTCCAATAATAAGGAGAAAATCGTGAGAGTAAACGTTACTGAATATCTGCGCGTAGATTTACACAGCGAGCAGTGGGAATGCGATTGCTGCGACCATGTTCTGGGTTCAGCGCGGGAAAACTACAAAAAATATCTGTTGATTTACGACCGTAATCCTCGAGAAATACACCAGCCATTGCTTGACCCCGAGCGTTACCGATTTTGCTTCTCCCCAGATCCGGAAGTGTGCGTGATTTATGAATTTTATTGCCCAAGCTGCGGCGTAATGATGGACGTGGAATACACCGTTCCTGGCCACGAGCCCATACACGACCTAGAGCTTGATATCGACTCGCTGCGTGACAAGTGGCTTGGTGTGGCAGCGACCGGCGCTGATTTGACTTGATAAGAATTGGGGATTAATGATGCGACGTATAGCCGTAGATATTGGCGGGACATTTACAGATTGCTTTGTAAGTTGGGATAGTCAATTTATTCAGGCCAAGGCCTTGACCAGTCATCATAATTTGGCGCTCGGATTTAATGACGCGCTCGATCAGGCTTGTGAACAATTGTCGGTAAATCGCCGAGAAATGTTACAGGCAGTCGATTCAGTACGTTATGCAACGACCTTGGGGACTAATGCGTTAATTGAACGGCGTGGGCCAAAAGTGGGCTTACTGATAACCGCAGGTTTCGAGAGCACGATTCCAATCTCAAGAGGTAGCGGTTATGCCGACGGTATACCCGATGAGCAGGCGCGAGATCTATCGCGCGCTCGGCGCCCGGACCCGCTTGTGCCGATGACACGAATTCGCTCGGTAAAGCAGCGCATGGATTACCGCGGCAAAGTGCTGATGGATCTGGACGAAGACGATGTTAGAGAAAAATTAAAGCAGCTTGTCGACAACGGTGTGCAAGCACTGGTTGTTAATATGATTAACTCGGTTGAAAATCCTGAGCACGAACTGCGAATCCAAGAAATATTTGAAGAGGAATTTCCCTCGTCAATGCTGGGTGCAATTCCCATGGTTTTGTCTCATCAAGTAGCGGGACGTAAAGGCGAATACGTACGCTCGTCCTCTGCCATCATTGACGCCTATTTGCATTCCACTATGTATTTTGCGATGAGCGCCTTAGAGCAGAATTTGCGAGAAAATGGTTATGAGCGGCCAATGCTCTTGGTTCATAACTCCGGTGGTATGGCGCAGCTTAATTCTACCGACGCACTTAAAACGCTGCATTCGGGGCCAGTGGCCGGGATCAATGCCGCACAACAACTCGCCATGCAAGGCGATGTTAATAATATCGTGTGTGGCGATATGGGGGGCACCTCGTTTGATATTGGCTTAATTACCGAGGGTGGTACCAAACACTACGACTTTAATCCGGTGGTCGACCGCTGGCGAGTCACACTCCCCATGGTTCACCTTGTAACCCTGGGTGCCGGTGGTGGTTCTATTGCGAAATACGATTCTATTTTTGACACGGTTAGGGTTGGTCCCGAGAGCGCTGGTAGTGATCCTGGGCCGGCGTGCTATGACCGTGGCGGCATGAATCCCACGGTAACCGACGCTGATTTGATTCTGGGCTATCTCGACCCGCAGAACTACGCAAAGGGCGCGATCCCCTTAAATATGCGCCGATCTTATCAAGCATTAGAAGATATTTGCGATGAGATGGATATCAGTGAAGTGCACGCCGCATTGCTGATTAAATCGATGGCGGACAGTGAGATGGCGGCCGGACTGGTTCGAGAGCTTAATGGCGGCGGCTACAAACCCAAGGACTTTGTGTTTTTAGCCTACGGTGGCAACGGTCCATTGCACTGCTGTGGTATTGCTGAAAAGGCCGGAATTCCCCGGGTGTTGGCACCACCTTACAGTAGCGTTTTTTCTGCTTGCGGTGGTGCCGGTCTAGACCAGATGCACATCCACGAGAAAAACGTTTCATTGGGTTTCTACAATAAGCACACCAAAGCTTTGTATGCCGACTATCAAAAATTTAACAATTTGGTGGAAAGTCTAGAGAGTAAAGGTAGAGAAGATTTACTCCGCCAAGGCTTTAGTGATTCGGATATTCAATACAGTTTGGAATTGGATATGCGTTATGGCATACAGAAAATGGAAGTCAGTATTGCGCTCGCCGATCGACGAATGAAAAGCCCGAAGCAAGTACTCACTGCTATTGAATTAATGAATGACGATTTCGGCAATCGCTATGGCTTTGAAATTGTCTCACCAGAATCGGGCGTATGGGTAACTACTGTGCGTGTGGTGGCGCGGGTGGATCTTGGCACGGTTGCATTTTCAGACCTGCGTCCGCCAAGTAATAGGTTGCAGGTTCCTGAACCGTGTTCTTACCGTGAGTGCTATTTTGCGGATCAAAAAGGTGCTTTAAAAACACCTATATACGACGCCAGAGCACTACAAGTTGGTGTTGAAATCCCCGGTCCTGCCATTGTTAATCCCGGTGAAACCACCTACTTAGTCGAGCCTGGCTGGACATTTGTCGCCGCAGCGCAGGGTGCCGTTTGGTTCCTGCGTGACGATTAGCGATAAGTGACCTTAGAACAATAAATAATTGAAATAGGCTCTTAGGAGAATAGATATGACGGCGACAGCAGTAGTAAACAATCCCGATCAAAGCGATGATAGGGAATTGGTAGAAAGCTTTCTGAGTAAAAATAGAGCGTTTCTTGGGCCCGACCCTGAGATACAGCGCAATCATCACGTGGCGCCGAGAACGGCTATTGAAGAACGGGTTCTCAGTTTAGAAACGGACAATAATCTGTTTGCTGAAGTGCGATCTGGCCTGCGCGCGGCCCTAGATGAAACCTTTAAAATTGCCCAAATGACCGTGGCCTCACCGGCGGCACAATGCGCAGATATGTCTACCGGCTATTTTACCGCATCGGGTGACTTATCTTTAGCATCGACCAAAGGTGTAGCTGGCTTTACCGTGAGTTTGCATTATCCGATTAGATTTTTGCGCAAGTATTTTGAAAAGGATGAGACGGTAGGAATTCACGAGGGCGACGGCTTTTTGTTAAACGACGCGCATTACGGTGGTATCCACAGTCCTGACCAACATCTGTTCATGCCAATTTTCCATGACGGCGAAATTGTTAGCTGGTGTGTATGTGCTATGCACGAGGGCGAAATTGGCGCTCGGGTCCCCGGTGGTATGGGGCCGATGATTGAATCGCCCTGGGATGAAGGCATTCGCGGTTCGCCAATTAAAATTGTTGAGAACTACGCCTTAAAAACTGATCTGGTGACTTTTCTACAAAATAGCTGCCGCGAGCCGCAGACGATGTTGGCGGATCTAAAGGCGCGCTTGGCGGCGTGTTGCCGCCTAGAGCGCCGCGGTAAGGAACATATTGCGCGCTATGGCATAGATACTGTCGTTGGGTTTTTGCGTAGCAATGTTGAGTTTATGCGTGATGAAGGACGGCGACGTATTGCCGAACTTCCTGACGGCACGGTGCGCACGCAGTTTTATATCGACGATACCATGCGCGAACCCGCGCTGCTGAAGGTGGTTTATAACTTCACCATAAAAGGCGACAAGGTTATTGTCGATTTGCGGGGCAGTTCACCAGAGTTATTTAATCGCCCGATTAATAGCTTGCTCAGTACGCAAGTATTGGGCGTCGCAATTACGTTAGCGCACCACATATGGCCAGATATGCCCTGTGCCCAAGCAATCATTGACTGCTTCGAGTTTATTACTGATCCCGGCACAATCGCGGATTGTTCCGATCAAGTACCCGTCGCGCTATGTGTGCAGCCGATGTTCAAAATTATGACCGCAGCAGAGTTGGCCTTCGCCAAATTGTATTTTGGTGCACCGAAACGCTATGGCAAAACCAAGGCTGGTTGGTTTAATCAGCCGGCGGCGATTATTTACGGTGGCGTTACCCAACATCAGGATTCCTGCGGCAATATGTGCGGTGACCTCAATGGCATGGCAGGTGGCGCTAAGTGTGATGAAGACGGCGAACACAGTATTGCCCCTTGCTTCGGCGCAAATGTCGATATTGGTGAAAGCGAGGAGGCCGAGGAGCAGTTGCCGTTTATTTATGCAATATCTAAACGGATTTGGCCGGGCAATTGTGGTTTTGGAAAATTCCGTGGCGGCGCCGCGTATGAATACGGACTCATGCGCTACGGCGACCAGCCCTTTGGTTTTCAAACCTTCACCGCGGGCTCTTACTTCCCCTCTACCTTTGGCTTATTCGGCGGCTATGCCTGTCCGACTTACGGCACGGCGCGAGTAAGAGGCAAAAATTTATTTACTGTGATGAAAGAACAGCCTGAATTATTTGAAATGTCGATGGCAACCATCATGAATGAGCAGCCCTTCGAAGGCGCTGAATATTCCAGTCATTCAATGGCGGTCGCTTTCGAGCTTTACCCGGAGGGTGAGTTATTTATGACTAGCCAGGGCGGCGGTGGCGGCTACGGCGACGTGCTAGATCGCGACCCGGAATCGGTCATAAAAGATTTGGAAGAGGGCTTGATCAACGAGCTAACGGCGCAGGATCTATACGGCGTAGATTTCGATAAATCCACTTACGCTATTAAGACTGATGCCACTGTTGCGCGGCGTAATACCATTCGCCAGCAGCGGATTAAGCAGGGTATCAGCTGGGATGAATTTATGGCGACCCGAGTGCGCCCCGAGCCACCGGCATCAGTGCCATTCTTTGGCAGCTGGAACCAGTCTGAGGAACTCTACTGTGGGCCATATGGCAAGGCGCTTCCATCGGAATTGCCTCCCATTATTATGCCGGATCCCAAAGACCTGGAACTTGCGGAATTGAAGCGCCGTGTAGCTGAGCTAGAAGCAAAGCAGTAGCACATATTTAATATATAACATTAGGTGCCAGATAAATGTCAGCAATAAGAAATGAGACAACACCGAAACTATGGCTAAACGCACATGCTTTTGCCGAGCATGTGCTGTGCTCTGGCCGGAACTTGGCCTGGGACAATGAAATTGAGTTTGCGGCGCAGTATAAGCGGCTTGCCGATATCGTGCAGGCAGATCGCCTGAGCATACCGTTAATGGGCTTTCTCGATAATTGGTTACTTCGCAATAGCCATGTATTGCCGTCCATGGCGGGTAAAAATCGCGTACGCTTCGCTGTTAAGCGTCTGTTGACAAACAGCTCACTTCGCGATGAATTGACACAGCTAGTGAGTGCCTGCTGCGCGATGGTCGATGCCGAGGTCGTGCTCGAAATACCGTCAAATACCGCCCTGATTTCCTGGGCGCATTTGCGTGCTAATCCTAACGCCCACCTCGACCCGCTGAGTGATTTGGATATTGATTCAACCTCTGTGTATCTGGCGGACACGGTTCGTCAGTTAAAGCACACCGGTATTGCCGGAATTGTTGCTACCGTTGCCGAGCAAGATATTGCGGCTAGCGCATTACTTGAGCACTATCAGCCCTTAATAAATGTCGCCGAAAACTATCGTTGGCTATTCGCGTTCCGCAAGCCGATTGCGGTTATAAATGGCTTCAATGCTGGGAAATGGCACTGTCTTGGTGATGACCGTGCTAGTGATGCCGGCGACTTGAAAAGCCTGCCTGCTGATTTTTGGCGAGAAGCCACGCAGTATCCGGCGACGCAAGACGGATTGTGGTACTACTCTGAACTACCAGCCTTTGTCGAGCCGGAAGTAGTTCGAGGCGCCATCGCAAAGCTCAAATTGCATAGTTAAGGAGTACCTTGCGATGACTGTACAAGAAGGTGATTTACTGTGGACGCCGTCGGCTGAGTTTGTTGCCGACAGCAATATGCAAAAATTAATGAAATGGCTGAATAAAAATAAGATCGTTAGCGTTAACAACTATCAGCAGTTGTGGCAATGGTCTGTGCAGGAACCGACGGCCTTTTGGGCAGCGATGTGGCGGCACTTTGACGTGATCTCCGACAGCCCGTATACCGAGGTAATGAGTCAAACTGAAATGCGGCCGGGCGTACGTTGGTTTAGCGGCAGCCGCGTTAATTTTGCAGAGCATATTCTGCGGCATAAGGGCGGGCACCCAGCGATATCGGCGATGTCAGAATACGAAGCCTTACAGAAAATTAGCTGGGACGAGTTAGCAATACAGGTTCGAAAGTTAGCAACGAGTTTGCGGGCGATGGGTATTCAGCCCGGCGATAAAATCGCAGCGGTACTGCCTAATCGAATAGAAACCGTTGTTGCAATGTTGGCCAGTATCAGCATCGGCGCGGTATGGAGCAATGCGGCACCCGAGTTTGGATCTCGGGCTATCCTAGACCGCCTGGGGCAAGTATGCCCCAGGTTGGTCTTTTTTGGTGATGGCTATCAGTTTAATGGCAAGCGATTTGACCGAGCAGAAGTTTTAAGTGATTTGCTGAGTGATTTACCCAGTGTCGAAATCGTTGTGCGAATAGATATTATTGGTGATTGTGCCGCATTCAAAACGCAGCGCTCAGTATTGTCCTGGCAATCGGTCATTGACGCCGCAGACCCGGGGGAAGCCGAATTTAGTTTTGAGCGTGTCGCTCATGATCACCCCCTGTGGTATGTATTCTCTTCCGGTACAACAGGCTTACCGAAAGCGATAGCGCACTCCCATATTGGGGTGTTAATAGAAATGCTCAAGTTTATGCATCTGCATATGAACTTAAAGCCCGGTGATAACAGCTTCTTTTACACCACAACGGGTTGGGTAATGTTCAATCTAGTTGTTGGTATGATGCTGACCGGTGCGGGCGCTATTCTATATGATGGCAGTCCGGTTTATCCCGAGATCGATACCCTGTGGCGACTTTGTGATGAATCAGGTGCTACGCATTTTGGTGCAAGCCCGACTTACGTTCAGTTGATGGAGAAAAACAAGGTAGTCCCCAAAGCACATTATAACTTGGATCGTCTAAATACAGTGTTGGTGGGTGGTTCGCCGTCGACCCCCGCAACGTTCTCGTGGTTTTATGAAAATGTAAAAGATGATTTGTGGCTGACATCACAGAGCGGCGGCACTGAAATAGCGAGCGCGTTTGTCGCCGCGACACCAACCCAGGGCGTCTATGCCGCAGAGATACAGGCTCGCGCTTTAGGGATGGCGCTGCGATCGCTGGCCGATGATGGCCGTGCTGTTACCGATGAGGTTGGTGAGCTAGTGTGCGACAAACCTTTTCCGTCAATGCCTTTATTCTTCTTGAATGACCCAGATAATAAGCGCTATTGGGAATCGTATTTTAGCGAAATTCCTGGGGTATGGCGCCATGGTGATTTTATTAAAATTAATTCTAGGGGCGGTTGTTATATTTATGGCCGATCAGACGCCACGCTTAATCGCTATGGTGTGCGAATTGGTACAGCAGAAATTTACCGAACCGTCGAGTCAGTACCTGGGGTAACCGACAGTCTTATCGTGTGTGTTGAAACAGGCAGTGAAGGTTTCTATATGCCATTGTTTATCACGCTCAAAGATGGTGTGGAAATGAACGCAAACCTGGAGAAAAAAATTGTCGAGGCGTTAAAAAGTCAGTGCTCTCCTCGGCATGTGCCAGATGAGATTGTTGTGGCCCCAGAAATCCCCTACACCTTAACGGGGAAAAAGCTCGAAGTACCGGTTAGAAAGCTATTAAAAGGCGCGAAATTAGATGATGTTGCGAGTATTGGTTCTATGAAAAATCCGAAGAGCTTGGATTTTTATATTCAGTTTTCCCAGCGGAACATGTCCTAGGTTTACGTTATTAGCAAATTTCAGAGCGATAGTCATCGTTCGGCGAGGCAGTAAAAACTCCTCGAACGGGTAGGATATCACTGGTGGGTTTGCGTCGTAGACTATCTAGTGAGAAGTACTAATAAATCGTATTACTAGGAATGACGAATAAAAATATAAATATAAAATGGAGCAAGGCGTAAATGAGAACTAATAATAATTTGCGATTTAAAACATTTTTTCTTGGTGGTGCCCTCAGTGCCTTAGTGGCGCAATATAGTGTTGATGTCATGGCCGCCGAAGATGAAAAGCCCCGTTCAAGAACACGTAATGCACTACTTGAAGAAGTTGTGGTAACGGCTCAGCGTCGGGAAGAGAATCTTAATGATGTCCCTATCGCGGTTACTGCGCTAAATGGTGAGCAGCTAGATACTCTGGGCGTCACTGATACTCGTGATTTGAATATTGTTGTGCCCGGATTTTCAGCCTCAAACGGGGGTTACGGTACTCCGGTATATACTTTGCGCGGTGTTGGCTTTCCTGACTCGACTTATTTTGCCTCACCGACGACTGGTGTCTATATTGACGAAGTCAGTATGCCGTATTCAATAATGTCAAAGGGCCCTAACCTCGATGTAGAACGGGTAGAGGTGCTTAAAGGGCCGCAGGGTACATTGTACGGTCGTAGCACAACCGGCGGCGCCATAAATTATATTGCTGGTAAGCCCACGGATCAACTAGGCGCGGGCTTCACTCTAGGTTACGGTCGATTCGATAAAAAAGATGTCGAGGCATTTATCAGTGGTCCAATCAGTGAAGAACTGAAATTCCGTGTCGCCGGGCGCTATATTGTCCAAGATGATCCTTGGCAGTATAGCAATACTGACCACGAGCGACGGCACGGACTTGAAGATCGTTATTCATTGCGCAGTATATTAGATTGGACGGTCTCTGATGACACTGAGATTAGGCTGATGTTAGCCGGTTGGCGAGATACCGGTGATGCCCAAGCAGGTCAACCCGTGTACTTTAATGCGCAAAATCCTCAAAGTGATCTGCTGACGTCGCAAAAAGTGCGCGACTACTCCTATATTCCCGGCACCGATGATCCACGAGTGATGGAGTTCTGTAAAGGTCATTCATCTTGTGTTGACGTAACTGGGAAGCCGTATGACTTTAAGAACGATGAAACTTTCTATCAAGCTTCCTTGCGCTTATCGACTGCTTTTTCCGATTCGCTTGAGGGGGTTTTACTGCTTTCGTATAACAAGTTTGAGGCAGATGGCACTGAAATTCCCTCGTCTTCGTATAATGAGCGGCATATCGAAACCCAAATATTTTCTGATATTGAAAATATTGATGTCGAGTTCCGTTTGAACGGCAATAATGAACTTTGGGCGCGGGGTTTAAAATGGACACTCGGCGTGCATGCAACGCCCGAAGAAAATGGCACCGACTATCGCTTATTTGGCGCCAGTGACAATAACAGTGTTTTTTATGTTGTGCCCTTGGTGGGAACATTGCCTGGGCTGGATGATATTAGTTTGCTAGGTAGCTACTACTACAGCGACGGGATTATGGAATACCAATCGCAGTCCGCTTTTGCCAATGCTGAGTGGTTTGTGTCCGAGGAATTAAAATTGACCATTGGCGCTCGTTACACTGACGAAGAGCGCGATTTTAGCGGCTGTTTAGCAGATGACGAGCGCGATCAAAATTTCAATGTAAACTTGGTTTTTACGGCACTGTCTGCTCAGCGGGCCCTATTAGCTGGCACATTACCTGACACCACAGCGCCGGGAGAATGTATTACGCTGGACGTTGATGGCAGCTTGGAAAAATACAGCAACACCCTGGAAGAAAATAGCTTGTCTTGGCGATCCGTATTGGATTGGACACCCAATGATAATGTTCTAGTCTATTTGTCCCGCTCCCGAGGCTTTAAATCCGGTAGCTTCCCGGTGACGAATACCACTGACCAAGGTCAGTATCAGCCAGCAGTACAAGAACAGGTTGATGCATATGAAGTGGGTGCTAAGCTGAATTATTTTGACCGCAGGTTGCAAATTAACACAGCGGTATTTTACTACGATTACGTTAACAAGCAGTTATTCTCGCGTATTCAAGATCCCCTATTTGGTTCGCTTCCTCAGTTGCAGAATGCGCCATCCTCAGAGGTACGAGGTGTAGAGCTTGATGTGTCTGGTGCGCCGCTCGCAGGTTTGTTTGTTTCCATCGCGGCCGCCTACATTGAGACTGAGGTTAAGGAATTTCCGAATGCCTTTAACACTGCCGGTGAGCCCGCGGACTTAACGGGGCGTGAATTTAATTACTCGCCAAAACTGTCATATACCGCCTTGGCGGATTACAGCTACCCCATTGGTAGTAATTACGAAACAGGTGTTGGTGTTGATTACAGTTATAAAGATGAGACCAATTCCACACTCGACGGTGACCCACGTTTTGCTCATGAAGACTTCGGGATCACCAATGCTCGCTTGCGTTTTGGCCGCTCTGATGGCGAATGGATGCTGACCTTTTACGCCCGAAATATTTTTAATGAATACTCACCAACGGCACATGCACAAGTTGTTAGTGACATCATCACGCGCTATGTAGGGCCTCCAAGAACGTGGATGGTAAGCCTCGACTACCAGCTTTGAGCTGATTCGACGCGATTTGTGGCAGCCGAAATGGCTGCCATTATTTCCAGTAAGGTAGGCATGATTTAAACAGGATTGTGGTTCCACAGTACTGTGTATTAATGAGAGGAATCTAACATGCCCAAAGCACTGATTGCTGGCGTCGACATGGTGAAGTTCGTCAAGCCCGGTCAGCAAGCACCGTTTCGTACTATGGCATCTAGCGCTATTTTAGGGGCATTGACTGATGCCGGTATAGGCCCCGAGCTTGTTCAACAGGCTTATGCTGGTTATATATACGGCGACTCAACCTGTGGGCAATATGCTTTGTACGATGCTTTTATGACGGGAATTCCAGTGATTAACGTCAACAATAATTGCTCTTCAGGGTCTACGGCAATATACCTCGCGCGTCAGGCGGTTGAGGGTGGCGAAGTTGAATGTGCGTTGGCATTTGGTTTTGAAGAAATGCAGCCAGGCGCGCTAAAAAGTCATTGGGATGACCGTGAATCGCCGTTCGAGAGATTTTTAAATGTACTCGATAAAGCCAACTATCCTGCCGGTCCGCTCGCGCTTCGGTGTTTTGGCGCGGCAGGGCACTATTACATGGAAAAATACCATGCTACACCAGATCTGTTTGCCAAGGTTGCGGTGAAAACCCGTAGCCATGCGATTAACAATCCCTACTCGCTGTTTTCCAGCCCCCTAACGGTAAATGATGTAATGCAGGCGCCGGTTGTTTATATGGATTACCTGACGAAGTTAATGTGCTGTCCGCCAACCTGTGGTGCTGGTGCTGCCATTATATGTACCGAACAGTTTGCTAAACGCCATGGTATTGATGCCAACGTGGAAATTGTGGCACAGGCGCTCACTACCGACACGCCTTTGACCTGGACAAATCCAATGGATCTTATCGGTGCTGATATGACCCATCGTGCGGCGACACAAGTGTACGAGCAGGCGGGAATTGGCCCACAAGAAATAGATGTTGTTGAGCTACATGATTGTTTTACCTGCAACGAAGTCATCAGTTACGAAGGGCTTGGTTTATGTCCAGAAGGTGGCGCCACTGAATTTGTTGATAATGGCGATAATACCCATGGCGGTAAATTTGTGATTAATCCCTCAGGCGGCTTGATGTCGAAAGGTCATCCGATAGGTGCGACCGGGCTGGCGCAATGTTTTGAGCTGGTCACACAACTGCGTGGCAGGGCCGGACAGCGCCAAGTTGACGATGCGCAAATAGCCCTGCAGCATAATTTGGGTTTGGGTGGCGCTGCTGTTGTGACGATGTACCGCAGGACTTAAGTGGCGATACGATCTATTAATTAACGACACCGCTTCAATGCAGCCACCATTTGGGCAGCATCGCTTTAATATCCTCACGTAGAAAACGGTCGTCGATGAGTTCAATCACGCCGCGATCTTCGGGGGTGCGTATTAAACGACCAGCCGCTTGTATGACTTTTTGCATGCCGGGGTAGAGGTAGGTGTAGCGGTAGCCGTCGCCATAGCGTGCTTCCAATCGCGTGCGTAATACCTCGTGCAATTCGTCGTGGGGTGGTAGGCCTAAGGTGGCAACAAAAACCCCAATCAGTTTGTCACCGGGCAGGTCGATACCTTCAGAAAACACGCCGCCTAATACTGCAAAGCCAACGCTGGGAGTGGTGTCGCTGGCATCTAAAATAAACTGTTCCCGCGCCGAAGGCGCCATTCCCGCACTTTGGCGAATTGTAGGGATTTCTGGCTGCAGTTTGTTTAAACACGCGCACAGCGCATTGAGGTATTCGAAGCTGCTGAGGTAGACAAGGTAGTTACCGGGTTGCGCCTTGAACTGGGCGGCGATGCGCGCGCTGATGGGTTCTAATGAGGCAAAGCGGTCGCCGCGGCGAGTGCTGATGTCCGTCACAAAACGCAGCTCAATTTGCTCGCGCTGAAAGGGGCTTTCGATGTCTTTAAAGACGCTGGTTGCTGGCATGCCCAAGAGGTCTTGGTGGTAGCGGTTTGGCGATAGTGTTGCCGAAAATAGCACGCAGCTATTGGCATCAAGAAAGCGCTGTTTTAAGTGGTCTGCGGGAATTAGGTTGTCGATTTTGAGTTTGGCACTGCCGCGTAAAATGGTGCCCGCTAGGGGCGACACGGTAAACTCTAAGGTGCAAAGTGAATGATCGGCAAAGGCGTCGGCGAGGCGCAGAAAGCCGAGCGCGGTAAACAGCACATACTGAATGTCGGCTGCAGTGGGGTGGTCGCTTAGGTAGTCGGTTATGGCTGCAATTAGGCTGTATAAAGCGCTATTTAGCTCTTCGGGTACGTCTGCTAAGAAGTAACGGTGTTCTACATCTGCTGCGGGGGTGTCGCTTAAAAAAGGCTTTATTAGGGTTTGCCATGCTTCTTCGAGATCCGCCAGCGGCTTTTGCAGTGGTGCTGGCGCTTTACTGATGGTGTAGAGCATTTCCGCTTCGCTGAGCACAATGCTGTACATACCACGGGCGCGGTCGATTAGGTTGTGGGCTTCGTCAACCAATGGCGCAACCTTCCATTCGTTTTGCTTGGTTAGGCTGTGGAGTAGTGCGAATTGATCAAAGTAGTGGTTCACATCGCCGACGATAATATCGCTCCACCGCGCCATTTCTTGGGCGAGAAAGTAGCGGCAAATAGAATGGTTACGGGCAATAGCGCGGAGCGCGGACTGATCTAAAAAACGTTGCTGAATGGCTTCTTCCCGGGCGTCGCTTAAACGGTCAAAAAAGTTTTTAGCCAGCGGGCAGGAGTCACCATGGCAGGCTTTGTCGGGGTGGTCGCAGGCGGCTTCGCGAGAGGAAAGCTCAAGTACGCGAATAGGGGGTGCTTCGAGTCCGCGTGGGGCTTCTCCGTCGACAGGGGCTTGCGCTTTGATAATGGTGCTCAGGCCGTCGAGCCCAAGTTTGCGCCCGGTATTACGGCAGGTTAAAAAGAACAGGCGGTCTAAACCGGTTTTTGGCATGGCCTTCATTGCGGGGTATAAAACCCCAACGGTTTTACCTATGCCGGTCGGGGCTTGTAAGAGCAGCGGCACCGACGATGCAACCGCCATATACACATTGCGCGATAGATCGTGCTGGCCTGTGCGAAAATCAGCGTGGGGAAAGTCCAACGCGGCGAGGGTGATATCGCGCCGCTCGCGATGACGCTGTTCTTTCGTCGCCCACTGGGCATAGTCTCGGCATAAAGCGCTAAGGTAGTGCCAGAGCTCGTCGGCGCTAAACTCCAGCGTTTCGTGTGTTTCTTCCTCTTTGCGCACTTCAAAATAGGTTAAGCGAAGATTAATTGACTCGCGATTGTCGCGCCGGCAAAACAGCGCGCCATACACTTTTAACTGTGCCCAGTGCAGTGCGCGGCGGCCAGGGCCAATTCTGGCGACATTGCCGCGATGGGTTTTTATTTCTTCCAGAAAGCAATCTTGTTGCAGTGCGTAGTAACCGTCGACACGTCCGCTCACAACCACGTCTTCGCATTCGCCTTTAAGTAGATACTCGGCTACGTAGGGATCGGGGCGTCGTTGCTGAACAGTAATGTGGCCGATAATACCTTCTTCGGCGCTTGGTGCCGGGGTGTATTTAAACTCCAAGCTGCCCGTGCGGGCGGCAAATTCGCACAGTGATCTCACCGACACATTCATCATGGTGGGGTTATCCATTGCACTTGCGCGATCTCAATGGGAATGCCTGCAGCTGACATCGATTCTATCCATAGCGTTTGGTGGTCTTGCAGTCTATCGCCGGGGCCTTTGACTTCAACGAGTTTGTAGCTTTGCAGGCGACGGTCAAACACGCACAAGTCTGGCATGCCGCGGCGGTGATTGCGTAGGTCACTTAATAGGTGCGTGAAAATCGTCCTTAAATGCGCAGCGGGAATAATCGCTAAGGCTAGATCCATTAGCGCCTCGGTGAGCGCTGGCCAGTGCACTAATGAACAAGCGATGCCGTATTTTTGCTGCCAGCAGTGTTTGATTAAGTCGCGGTATTCCCCTGAATCTAGTGTCGCGAGGCGCTCATCAATTTGGCTTTTCCTGCGGAGTACAAAGTCTGGCCGATAAAGATCTGCTGGGCCAGCTTGAAAAGGGTGGAAGAAGGCGCCGGGTAATGGCTCGAACAGCACTGGCCACAAGAGCAGACCAAGCAGGCCGGTGAATAGCCAGTTTTCGGTATAAAAGCCTTCTTGGTCTGCTTCCGTCGTGAGTGCGTCTAGGGTGGCGAATTCCACGCGCTGGGCGCTGTCACTAAGGCTGAACTCAACAATAGGCAGCTTTTGCTTTTTTGGTCTTGGCTGCGGCTTGCCAACTTTGCGACTAAGCCGCAGGAGAATGCGCTGCAGATGAACTTGGGTTTCGAGCCTGAGCGGTGATTGTAAATCTTGCTCTAGGGCGTGAATAACGGCTAGCGAATCGTCGCTGTTTTTCTCGAGTACCCGATACAGGCGCACCTTGGCCTCATCCAGAACATTGCCGGTATAAAGCTCGATAGCCAGCGGAATGTCGCCTGCACGCTCAGTGTGTTGCGCCATTTGAAAACCCAGCCGTTGGCGTCGATATTCAAGCCAAGGATTGCTTAAGCGCTCAGGGAGTAGCGGTAAAATGGCGGTGATGTCGCTTGCCTCTTGCAGCGCTGTTTGGCAGTGGTGTAAGGCAAGATAGCTATTAACATCGTCACGGTCGCCAAAGGCGCGAAACTGGGGGTCGAAGGCAACGGCTTCATAGGCTTGATGGCCAAGCTCGGTCAGTACAAATTCTGACCAGTCCTGATGAAGATTGCCAAAAAACATCAGTCGCAAGCGATCAAATAGTGCCATGCATTGCAGTGACAGCAAGCTAAATGGCGCCTCCGGCCACCAGTCGTGGAGGGGTCTTGCGCTTGTCGCTAGATCTAGAGTCTCAAGTGCGATCAGTAACTCGGATTTTGTGGCCGATTTCGGTAGTGCGCTACCGGCGGCGATGAGTAAATTGCGGAGTTCATCGCGGCGGCAGTGTTTATGTATTTGTTCAATAGCTATCAGCGGATTACTGTCGATAAAGCCGTATTTACTTAGCTCATCTAGTGCGTTCGCGCTTGATGGAATTTCATCGTATTTCAGCTTATCACTGCGAAATAACTCGCCCTTGCGAATAATCATTCGGGCCAGTAGGGCCTGTGCGGGAATAGAAAGTTGCAGGAGTTGTTGGAGTGTTGTTAATTCCTCAGCGTCGAGCAGATCGTGATGGTGGGTCATTACCCAAGTCACCACTGCCTGAAGGTTTTTCAGGTAGTAGAGCGGGTCGTCGAGCGAGGCCGGTGCAAGCGCGCTGGCTAGCGGAGTGGCTTGCTCGTTCATCAATTGCGATTGTGCGAGGAGATCTGATTCATGTGCTTATTGTTGTGATTTTATGCTGCTACGTCCATTGATTAATTGCCGCGTTTAGCGGCCGGGAGGGCTGCGTCTAAGACGGGGCATATAATAGCCATAAATTGACACCCAGTGAAAACGCCCTAGTTTCCTAATCTAGGGCGTTTCGAATTCTGTGGTGGTATCTATGTAATTACGATGCCGTTGAGCTAGCTTCGGTTGGCGCTATTTCAGGCTGGTCGGTGTCAACTCGAACATAGGCTGGTGGTGCCAAGCCTTCTTTGTCTTCCCCAAAATACAATGTGGTGTGGGGGAAGGGGATTTCGATACCGGCCTTGTCGAAGTGCATTTTCACCAAGCGGTTGTAGGCGCGACCAACGGCCCACTGCATACCCGGCGCGGTTTTGATGAGCACCCGTATGTTTACCGAGCTGTCGGCTAGCGCCGAAACGCCGGCAACCTGCAAATCTTCCAAAATATCGTCCTTGTGTGCGCCTTGACGAAGCTCTTCGAAAGCCGCCTTGAGGTGTTCTATCGCATGGTCGATATTTTCGCGGTAGGCAATGCCGTATTCGCCGAGATGGAAGGCGAAGTCCCGAGTGAAATTTGAAACCGCTTCAACGGAGGAAAACGGCACTATATGGTAGGTGCCAAAGAGATCGCGGAGGGCAACCGAGCGAATGCCGACGCGCTCAACAGTCCCTTCATGGCTGCCAACATTTACATAATCGCCGGTATTAATGGCGTTCTCCAGCTGGATGAATACGCCGTTTATAATATCTTGCACTAATTTTTGCGCGCCAAAACCAACGGCAAGACCAAGCACACCGGCACCAGCGATTAAGGGGCCAATCTCTACGCCAATCTCTGACAAGATAATCATCACCGTCATGACAATAATGACAATGGCCAGCGAGCTGCGGAATAAGCCTAGCAGGGTTTCGGCGCGGGCGGCGGCCGAGGGTGTGACTTTTTTGCTCGGTGACAAACGGTGCTCAATGTAGCTGGCCGCCAGGATCCAAAATGCCGAGGCCAGTACTAATATCAGCAAACAATCCAACAGTGATGACACCGCACTGTTACCGGTTTCGGTGTCATACCACGCATGCAAGTCAAATACCGCCCAGGCATCCAAGGTGAACACGCTGATAATAATGGCAACGAGCGTCCCCAGCACTTTTAAACCGGTTGGAATGTAGGTATTCACTCGCGACTGGAGCTGGGGTAATTGTTCGGTGAGCGAAGTCGGTAAATTGATTTCTCTGCCGATGAGTTGACGGATAACCGTCAGCAAGAGCGCGCCAATACCGATGCACAGTCCAGTTTTTAAGCTCGCGGTGGCGATAAACGGCAGAGCTGTTTCTGGGTACAAGACGCTGCTAATTGTCACTGCAGTGGCGTAGGCCAGCGCCAAGAGATGCCAGCAGCGCGCAAGCAGGCGCAAGGCAATAGCTCTGCTGCCTTGTTGCAATTTCGCTTTAGCAATTAGGCTTTGGCTTATATTGCGCTTGTTGCGCAGCACCACAATACTAAAGTAAATGGCGGCACAGAGTACAAGGAGCGTCGTTAGAGCAGCGCCCGATGTCGGTGTCAGGTTTTTGTTCACTATAGGTACCAGCACCATAATGCCGTAGCCGGTGAAGCCCACTAAATTGGCAAAGAAGCGGTTACAGTATTTCGCCTGTGTTTCGTGTAATGGTAGTAAGCGTAGCGCTGGGAATCGGCTGGCGAACAACATACGTAGCAGGAGCTTAACGCCTTCCACAAGGAGAAAAGCATTTAGTAGTAATGCAAGTCGGGTAGCGTCGGCGCCGTTGTGTGTACTTAGTAGTGACGCGGTTGTGTTACCGATGAGGTAGGCGCCTACAACGACCCCTGTGTCGACTAAGCCCGCCGCGGTAACCGCTCCGACGGTGCGCAGCATGGCGTATTTGTTAGCGCCTTTGCAGGCCCAGGTGTTAATAGTGCTAAAAGGGCGGCGGGCAAACAGCCGCAAAAGTATAAAGACCGCAAAGGTCACGCCAATCAATACTGCTATATTGATAGCGGTTGAGGCTATTGCGGCGCTCTCCGCGCTTGCTGCAGTTGCGCTTTCACTGTTAAACAGCGCGGCAACAGCAGTGAACAGCGCGCTAAATTGCTGCTTTATGCTGCTGCCAAAATTGCTTGTCGTCAGTGCAATTGTGCGCGCAAAGGATTTCTTCTTTTCCCGTTTAGGCTGCGCTTCGGTGTTAGACGGTTTGTTGTTAGAGGGGCTTGCGGTCGGCTCGCCATCTGCCTTGCGCAATTTGTCGATTAAGGCTTGCCTGCTTTCGCTATTTTCGAGTAAATCCGCTAAGACTAGATTGGTGTTGATTTCCTGGGAAGAACTCGGGGCCGCGCTTGCGCTATTTTTGGCCTGACTGGGGCTTGCACTAAGTATTAATCCGGTTAATACAATGATCAATATTTGTCGCGGTCTAAGTCGCTGGCGGTGCAGGTTTGGTGTTTGTCGGCGGGTAAAACTGATGACGTCCTCCATATAGGCCGTTGATTCATATGATTACGGTATATTGACACTCTGTCAGCAGAACGAAGTAAGAGTTCCCTTATTTTTATCAATACGGCTTACGCAGATAGCCTTCCCAGTTGCCGCAATATAACAGAGAGACTTAAATAGTTGGCTTGCTGGGTACTTTTAACCTCGGTAATCAAATTGCTTAAGTACTCGGTTTGGACACTGTTGTTGTTTAGCCAGTTATCGAGTTCGGTAGCAATATTAGCGCTAATGTCTATGTCGTCGGCTACTTTTGCACAGAGCTCGCGATGGCGTTGATATAGGTCGTCACGTAAGGCATTGCGCGCTAGGGCATGCCAGCGGGAGTCGGCAGTGAGTTTGTCGATATGTCGGCGAACCCAGGTGATTTGCAGTGACTCGGCCAGTCTGAAGTAGATTTCGCTTAATACTTTTGCAGGCGCGCCAGTGCGTTCCTTCAGCCACGTAATATCGGGGCTGGCAAACAGGGCTTTTAGCATAACAACCCGCTGTGCAACTCGCCGGGGAATGCCGCTGTTACAGTACTCCCCAATACGATGTTCAATGCGATGCAATTCATCTTTAGATAGGTAATGATGGATGTCGTCGGCGAGTAGTTTTATATCGTCGGCATAGCGGCTTATTAAAATTTGAATATTGTTTAATTGCTCTTTGTTGTTGATTAGCCACAGGGTGACGTGTTTTATCAGGCGGCGAATTTCCAGCATCATGCGGGTTTGCAGTTCGTCGGGTACTTTATTGTCTAGTTTTTCAATGTCTGCCCACAGTGAACGGATATCAAAAAGGTCGCGGGCCACGGTATATGCGCGAGCTATATCCTCAAAACTGTTGCCGAGCTCGTCATTTAAGCGGTGGGCAAAGGCATTACCCATGCGGTTCACCAGGCTGTTGGTGATTACTGTGCAAATAATTTCGCGGCGCAAACGATGCTCACTGATTTCGTTGGGGTAGCGATCACCTAATTGCTGCGGGAAATAGCGATATAATTCCTGTGCCAGGTAGGGATCTTCTGGAATAGTGGAATCCAGTAATATTTTTTTGATATGTATTTTTGAATAAGATAATAGGCATGCTAGCTCGGGACGGGTGAGCCCGAGTCCGGCAGTCCTGCGACTCTGAATGGTCTTTTCATCGGGTAGTGACTCGAGCTTTCGATCCAATCCGGCGTCTCGCTCCAAGATGCGGATCAGTTCAGCCTGTTCCCCTAATCGCTCTGGGGATTGAGACGCGACCATGCTAATAGATTGAGTTTGCAGGTAGTTATTGCGCAGAACTTGCTGTTCTACATCCTTGGTCATACTTTTTAAGAGCTTGTTGCGGTCAACAAAGCTTATTGCTTGTTTAGCGACGAGTTCGTTTAGTAAGATTTTTATATTTACTTCATTGTCGGAGGAGTCGACACCGGCGGAATTGTCGATAAAGTCAGAGTTACAACGGCCACCGTTCAGCGCGTATTCAATACGGCCAGCTTGGGTTAAACCTAAGTTACCACCTTCACCGACAGCTTTGCAGCGCAATTGCGCGCCGTTGACGCGCAGGTTGTCGTTGGCGCGATCACCGGCTTGTTGATGGGTTTCGCCTTCTGCTTTTACATAGGTGCCAATGCCGCCGTTCCATAGTAAGTCAACTGGCGCTTGCAGAATATGATGGATCAATTCATCTGGAGTGTAAGCGCGATGTTCCAGTACCAGTGCTTGGCAGGCTTGCGCGCTGGGGGTGATGCTTTTTAGTGCCCGGGAATAAATATCGCCGCCTGCTGACAGTAGCGCTTTGTTATAATCGCTCCAGTTGGAACGCGGCAGCTTAAATAGGCGTTTTCGCTCCTTCCAACTTTCTTCGGTATTGGGGGTCGGATCGAGAAAAATATGCAGATGATTGAAGGCCGCTAGCAGGGCTGTTTTCTTAGACAGAAGCATGCCATTACCAAAGACGTCACCGGCCATATCACCGATGCCAATGGTGGTGAATTCTTCGCGCTGGATGTCTTTGTTCTGCTCGCGAAAATGGCGTTTGACCGCTTCCCAGCCGCCCTTGGCGGTAATGCCCATCTTTTTGTGGTCGTAACCATTAGATCCACCTGAGGCAAAGGCGTCGCCAATCCAAAAGCCCCGGTCGTTGGACACACCGTTAGCAATGTCTGAGAACGCCGCCGTCCCTTTGTCGGCGGCAACCACTAGGTAGGGGTCGTCGTCGTCATGACAAACTGATAGGGGTGGGCGAATAACACGGTCGCCCTGCAGGTTATCGGTTAGCGACAGCATTGCCCGGATAAAATCTTTATAACATTTGATCACTTCAGCTTGAATGGCTTCTCTAGATCCGTTTTCTGGTAAGCGTCGACACACAAATCCGCCCTTGGCACCGACGGGAACAATAACGGCATTTTTAACCATCTGCGCTTTTACTAAACCAAGCACCTCGGTGCGGAAATCTTCGGGTCGGTCAGACCACCGCAAGCCGCCGCGAGCGACTTTGTCGCCGCGCAGGTGCACTGCTTCAAAGTTGGGTGAGTGCACCCAAATTTCATATCGCGGCCGTGGTGCAGGCGCTTCTAATATATCCCGTGTCGAATATTTAAAGGCGTAGATGGCACAATTTTCCGCCTGCTCGTCCTCAGTTTGATAATAGTTGCTGCGCAGTGTTGCCATAATTAAGCTGCGTAAGCTGCGGCACAGACGGTCGGCATCTAGGCTTTGCACCGCTTCCAGTGCTATATCTAACTGCTCGTTTAGCTTGTGTTGGAGGGTGTCGCGTTCTGCAATATTTGGATTAAAGCGGGCATGAAATAAATCGATTAGCAAACGGCTGATCGCGCCGTTATCGACTAATAATTTACTGAGATAATTTTGTTCGAAGTAGTTGCCAAGTTGTTTGAGGTAGCGGCAGTAGGCGCGTATTAGCGAGACTTCGCGCCAGTTGATATCAGCGCTGATAATTAAGCGATTGAAATCATCGTCGTCACATAGTTCTTTGTGAATGGCAATAAAGGCCTGCTCAAAATGGCTGGCGTCGTGCCAAAATAGGTGATTTACATCGACGGCAGTCTGGGCGCGAAAATCTTGCACCCAAAATGTTTCATTGTTGTCTACGCTCACTGGGTACAAATCTTCCAGCATTAAGCGCAAACCGAGGTTGTTGAGCCGGGGTTGTATTTCGGAAAGCGCTAAGGGCTGATCCTTGAAGTAACAGCGTAATTCAACACGCTCGTCGCGGTGGGAGGTGTCGCGGTAAATCTTTACCGCTAAGTTGTTGTCGGAATTTTTCAGTTGCTCCAGCTGTTCTATGTCCGCAGCGGCCTTTTTAATCTCAGTCTTTGCAATATAGGGCGCAGTAAAGGCTTCGGCATAGCGCTGGAATAGTTGCTGGGCTGTTTTGCGTGGATAGTTGTTATAAAGTACTGATTTTAATTTCTCTTGCCAGCTTTCAGTCACGCCGCAGATTAATTCCTCTATGGCGGCGTTGTCTAAATTTTTCTTCTCATCAGTGCCAACTTGAACGATGAGGTGTAAACGGGCCATTCGGTTATCAGTAAAGTAAATCGAAAAATCGGAACTATACGCATTCAGTTTTGCTGAGATTAAGGTTTGTATTTTTTCTCGAACGTGCTGGCTATATTGCTCGCGAGGAATGTAGACCAGAATTGAGTAGTAACGGTGAAACGGGTCGGTGCGGCTGAAAACCCGCACTCGATTTTGCTCTTCTATTGCGATAAGGCCCATGGCAATTTCAAATAATTTTTTGGCACTGCTTTGAAATAGCTCATCTCGGGGAAAAGTTTCTAGTATTTGCAGCATGACTTTGCCGTTGTGACTGCCTGGCGGAAAGTGAGCGAGGTTCATGGCGGCATGAATGCGGTCAGCTAGCAGGGGGATATCCAGGGCTCGACTGTTGTAAGCGGCTCGGGTCATCAATCCATAAAAGCGATGTTCACCTATAAACTCGCCCTTAGCGTTATAGTCCTTAATGGCGATATAGTCCATGGGCACAAAACGTCGGATTGGCGCCAATTCACTGGATTTAGTAATTGTCAGCACGCGTGGACTATTTAAATAATGCGCTAAAATCTGCTCACGCTGCTGGGGCGATTCTATGTGTTCCCACGGCGTAGATTCTAATTTCAAGCCGAGCCGTGATGATTCAACCGCGTGTAAGCTGCATTTATCACCCTGCTGCCGTAGCTGCATCTCGACATAGGCAAGAAAGGTTAGGTTGTTGTCGGTAAGCCAGCTAAGAAAATTGCAAACTTGCCGGCGCGCCCTAGCTTTCATCGGTGCGGGACTTTGAGAGTAGTATTGTTGCAGTGATTTCGCCTTTTCACGCATGGGCTGCCAGTGCGTAACAATTAGCGCGATGGTGTCTAGGGCTTTGCGGATGCGCTGTTTTAAACGGTTGGGCGATATTGCACTCGGACCAGCCTCCAGTTCATAACGCACAAAAGATTCGGCGTGGTAGTCTGTGTGTTGCTGCTGCTTTCGGTCAAGCGCGACGATATCTAGAAGCTTACCGCGCTTGTCTCGGCATACCCAGAAAATGGGATGGTTAGATAATATTACGGTGTAACCCGCGTCGTACATTAGACTGGATAGGGTGTCAAAGATGAAGGGCTGGTCTTTGGCCACCATCTCCAATACCAGAACACCACTGTCGATTGGCGGACTAATTCGTATTTTTGGATTGTCGGCTCGTCTTGATTCGGCAAGGGCCAAGTGCGACTGAACAATGTCGAGAAGTTCCGCTGCGCTGCGCTTGGTAATCGTCTCGCTTGCTGTAACGTCCCAGTAGCGGGCTGCTAATGCATTTAGCGCGGCAGAGTCAGGGGTATTACCCAACCGCTGTTGAATAAGACGTGTTAGTTTGCCGAGTTTTGATTTCATATGTCAGGCTTGCCTAGTAATAATCGTGTTATGACTAAATAGCGTGTTCATAGTACTTCTGAATAGCGATACGGACTTTAGTTCAGCTTAGTCAAGATACGACTGATTTCAACCTTGTGGGCAGGGAGCAAGGTCGGGGATCGTTGATCAGCGTCTTATTTTTCTGAATTGGACACTGGGGCATTCGACACGGCTAATAAGCGCAGTTGGCTGCGTTTCCTTTAGCGGGAGTGGGCGAGATGTGCGGATGTGATTTAGGGGCTTATTTGCGAATTAGCGTAGAATTCTCAACGCTAGTAATGAGCATGCGCGATGCTTGTCGCCCGTGCTGTTGAGCTTGTCACCTCAGGCTTGCCGATAATTTATTGGCAAGCCTGAGGTCTAGATATTTATCGTATATCAATATTTGCATTTGCCGGCGGACTGGCTTTATTTAGCTCCGGCTGCAGCACCGGATGAATAATCTTCAGTAATTGCGTGGCGAGTCCGCTGGTGAATTCAAAACCGGTAGACTGGCTGCCACCAACGTGGGCGAGTATCACGCCAAAGAAGCGGTCGCCAATATAAAAGGTGAAAATCGCGTTTCGATTTACCGCTTCGCTGCCGATGAGACGTCCGCCGGCGCCGTAGGACTTAATGCGATGGTCACCGGTACCGGTTTTTCCGCCCACCTGAATTGGGGCGCCGCTGGCGTCGACAAAAACGCCTTTTAGGCGTCTTGCGGTCCCGTTCTCGACTACACCGGCAAGGGCGTTGCGCACAGTGGCACTGACTTCCGGTGACAACGCTCTTGTGCCTACGGCTGGGGTGAATTCAAACTTGGTTTCGTAGGGGCTACCTTTAGCGAAATGCAAACTATCGATCTGACGAAAGGGGATTCTCATGCCGTCATTGAGAATGATGCCCATCAATTCGGCGAGTGCGGTGGGGCGGTCTGCCGACGCGCCTATGGCCGTTGCATAAGAGGGAACTAGGCTGCTGAACGGAAAGCCCACACGCTGCCATTGCTGATGGATGGCAACAAAAGCATCGCGCTCTAACAGTATGCGAATACTTCTATCTTGGGCGCGTTGCTTACGGGATTTGGTTAGCCAGGTGTACGCGTCTTGGCGCAGTGGTGTGCTTTCCTGAACGATTTGGTCGTAGTTGATATCGGTGCTTTCGAGTAGATATTTTACCAACCACAACTCAAGTGGGTGCATATGCGCCAAATAGGCTCGGTCGTTGCTGTTGAAGCGTTCGGGATCGAATTGTCGATACAGTTTGGCGACGTCGACCTCAGCAAGGGCTTCTGCGGATAGGCGTGAACGCAGGAAGGCCGTCAATGCCGCTTCGTCGGCATCTGGGCGCACTGAGCGGAACGCCATTGTTAACCGGCCGGGAAAGGGCTTGGTGCGACTTGCGAGACGCTCGATAATTTCCTGGTGATTTAACTTGCGGTATTTACTGTAAAATTGATTGAGGTAAATCTTACCTTCAAGGTCAGCAAAACGTCCCAAATAATCTTTGCGCCGAGGGTCTGTGCGATCGAGCAATAGCTCCCGCGAGCCTGGGATCTCCATAGAGTAGTAGCGAGTGACGTCGCGCATCATGCGGATAAACACGAGGTTAACCGAGCGATTTAAAGCTTCTGCTACGGTCAGTACTCGGGAGTTGTCCTGTTTGTCAAAATTACTGAAGGTGTGCAGTCCACCACCCGTGAAAAAGGACTCGGCTGGGCTGGCGGAATAGCTGCGCTGCATCGCGGCGTCGAGTAGCTGTTGTAAAGGGATATTCGCGTCGGCGATTAGTCTGTCTAGGGTCCATTGGCGCAATGGGTCTTCAGCGACTTTACGCGCAAAAGCGAGGTCTTTAGGCGATAGCGCCCGGTATTTTACGTAAACTTTTTCAATAATGTCTAAGTAGGAAATTAGCGTCCGCAATTTCGCTGTTGAGCCAAGATCGAGCTTTGAACCAGCGTTCATGTCGAAGGGCAAGTCGAGGTTGTCGGTCTGTACGCGCAGCACATTGCCTGTGGGTGTGCGTTCGTATAACAGCACGCTGTAATTGAGCGCGCTAAGTTGCCCCTCACGCAGGAGCTTTTCACCGAGTAAGCCTGACTGTTTGGCGTAGTCAAGATCGGTGGCTTGTTTGAGTAATTCGGCAATTTTTACTTGAGTGTCGCCAGCTATAGTCGATTGTACGGTGAGATCGAGACGATCAAGGGTGTACAAACTGCGTACACCGAGCAGATTCATTAGCTCGTTGCGGACATTATTGACTGCTTTTCGTGAAATAAAGGATGGCGTGGCTTGGCTGCGCTCGCGTTCGACAAAATGCAGTTTCTGCGGTAGGGCGGCGTCGCGCAATTTTTCGCTGATAACGCCGTTACTGGTCAAAATACGTAAATAACTTGTGGTTAGGGCTTCCAGTTCTTCGCGGCCCTCAAGCAGGTAAAAAGACGGGCGCCGCTGTGATAACAACAGGCTTAAAGCGGCTTTAAATACCCTTGCCTTCTCCTCAATGCTAACCACGTCACTTGAGGCGGTGAGTGCATAATTCGCGTAGGCAAAATCAATCCCGTACCACTGCTTGAGGCCATCGCCAACCCCGTGAATCTCACCGTGACCGGCGCGACCTGACAGCGGAGTTGAATTTAGGTAGCTCAGCGCGATTGCCTTTCGGGCGTCGCGGCCGCTTAATCCAGAGTGGTAGTGGCGTACACTGGCCGAGACAATTTGCTTCAGTTTGTCATTGTGGTCAGCAGTCATGCCATTGGGCGAATAGCGGTATTTTTCCATCTGCGTCGCAAGGGTGCTGCCTCCTGGGCCGCCCTCGCCGGGGTGGAGTATGCGTGCAAGTGCGGCCTGCGCGAGGCGATCCCATTCCACCACCGGGTTTTTGGTTGGGTGTTGATCAACCAGCAACTCACGGTTTTCAATGAAGAGTAGGGGCTTTAGCAGCAGCGGAGGAATATCATTAAATGCGGCGTAAACATGCTCGGGTTCCCGGGAGGAAAACAGCGTGTTGCTATTGCCGATGATGCTTAGCCCGCTTTGGGCCTTCTCGCGGTAGGGCGGATTGCCTCCCCAGCGGCTGTATTGCATTAGGCGGTCTGAGAAATTTGCCTGCAAGCTAATATGATAGCCTTTTGCCTGCAATCGCTCACTAAACTCAGGGAGGCGGGTATAGCCATTTTGGATGTTGTAAGGGCCGTGACTTGGGTACCACGTGGCCTCAGCTGGCCCTTGTTTTAATTCAACGTCGAGGCTGGCGGCCAGCTTAGCGAAATAGCGCGACTGGAAATAAGATGTTTGATATTCAAAAATACCAACGCAAATCATGACCACCAAGGTGGCTAGGGCGACGTAGAAAAAGGACTTAGTTAGACGCGTTCGGGTAATCACAATATTAAAGCCGCTTAGGTCAGGTTAATTCATACTTCATATGATAGCCCAGTTAAATCAGAGAGATTTACAGGGGGAATCGGGTGCGGAGCATAATGCAGCACCAAGCTCTTCGATAGGGCTTTTGCAGGTTTATTTTTTATGGCGGTACTGGTCTAGCCCCTAGCGACGGATTGTGCGGTATTTTGCTCTTATTTTCATCCAGCTAGTGTAGCGAATAAGGGGCCTTGAGCGGCTAGTCAATATCGCAATTCTTTAGCTATATGACGCGAAACTCGTTTGCGGCTTTGGCGGCGTAAGCGGGTTTTTAAGTCATATAATGTCGGCTGGTTTGCGCTGTATGGCTATTTTCTGGGTAGACCTTGTGTTCTTTCAAAATCAAACTGAATTTATCAGGGTTCAATATGTTAGGTAAGAATTGGCCCCTTAGTCTAATATCCAAAGTCCGTCGCCAGTGTAGCGTTCGGTGACCAGAATGGCCACCTGGTCAAACAGCGGTGGCCCAGCAATGATCACGCTTGATGGCTGCGCGAAAATATTATTTGCGGATTCCTGAAGCAAGTTGCCCCCTAAATCGACTTGGAACAGGCTGCCGTTCTGCCAGTCAGTGACGACTAGCGTGTCTCCGACCACGGTCAGGTCATCCATGATGCCGCGCGGCGCGATATTTTCTGGTATCCCAGGGCTGCCGTCGCTATTGATTGCCACCCGTGTAACTTGTCCGCCAAAACCGGGACGATAGTGAGTAACGTAAAGGCTTGTGCCGGTATGAGCTATGCCATTGGGAAAGTCTGGCAATGTTGCCAGCCAGGTGCTTTGAGATAAAACGAGGGTCGGATCAGTCGGGTCGATCGTTAGGTGGACGATTTTGGGTTCCACTGCAACGGGGCCATCGGTCACGTATAAGCCGCTGGCGGTCGCTACGATCCCGTTGGGGAGTGTCATGCCCGTTAGTGCGAAGCTAAATTCGGGGGTGGCGAGTGGGTCATCCAGTGACATGGTGTACAGGCCAGAAAAGTCCGTAGGCCCACCGCTGCCAGAACAGAGCGCGTAGAGTGTGCCTTTATCTTCGGTTAGGCCGCTGCAGCCGCTGCCGTCGGGTAGAAGGGCGTCAGCGCGATACTCTTGGCCATCGCGATGTATCTCGTACAGGTTCGACTGGCCGCTGACGAATAGACGGCCAATGGAGGTGAATAAGCTATTTTCCAGTTGGGGTAGATTCACCAGTTGGCGTGGTGTGCCGCAGTCTAGGCAAATATCCTGAGCTGCCGTGCGACTTGCCGCATAGGGGCTTCCGCTATCTTTGCATGCGGACAATGCAACATAACTGACGGCGATAATGACGGGTAAAAAATACTTCATGGTGCAACCGTTATGGGTAGGTCGATCGTGCCGCTGATCGAATATAGTTTAGTAAGCCAAGCGGTAGACTTGTCTCGTTGAAGGCGCCGTAGTCGCCATATAGCAGCACTCGATGGGCAGCGGTATTAACGCTTGTGTTGTCGAATGACGCTTTACGATCCTAATTTTTTGAACACCGGACTATTTTACATACGGAATAGTATCGGTCGCTCATTAAACACTCAAGCCTCGCCAATTGATGACATGTCTTTAATACGGAGGGGCGTCGCAAGGAATTAATGGTAAACGCAGTTGCTGCCTGATCTTATCGGGCTGCTCGCATGACGCGGACTGTATAGCAGCGACCTTCAATGATATTCTCATTTGCTATATTCAGGTGTTTTGCCTTACTGAATCATAAAGCGGCAGTGAACCTGCTATTTTTTATGTTTATTAAGGTCCCAAGCACGTCACACTTCTAAGAGAGTAAGATTATGGCCGACTTAGTAAATTATTCCTTATCTGATGGCATCGCTACCATCACTATGCAAAATGGCAAAGTGAATGCCATGTCGCTGCCGCATATACAGGCAATTGGGGCTGCTTTAGACCAAGCTGAAGCAGATAAGGCGGTGGTTATGCTGGTTGGCAAAGACGGTATTTTCTCTGCCGGTTTTGATTTGTCGACTATTCAGCGTGACCCCGTGGAAGCGGTTGAAATGATAAAAGCCGGATCGTCCTTGTGTCGGCGAATGTTGGCATTTCCCTATCCCATTATTGGGGTGTGTACTGGTCATGCTATTGCCCAGGGTTGCTTTACTCTTATGGCTTGCGATTACCGCATTGGAATTGATGGTCCATTTAATCTTGGCCTGAATGAGGTTCAAATCGGGATGACAATGCATCACGTTGGTATCATGCTATCGCGCGAACGCCTAAGTAAGACATTTTTTGATCGTTCGGTCATCAGCGCTGAAATATACGACCCCGCAACGGCGGTTACCGCTGGCTTACTCGATAAAATAGTGCCTGCAGATGCATTGATGTCTGAGGCGCAGGCACTCGCTTTGCGTTTGTCAGGCTTAAATATGCCGGCGCATAAGGGCACTAAACTGAAGTCTCGCGCAACGTTGCTAAAAGAACTCGATTGGGCAATTGAGCAAGACTATTTAGATGGGAAAGCGCTTCTGCTCGGGCAATAAGTACATTGCCCGCTAATTCACAGGAATGAACGCTATTTCTGACAAATAACGCCCACACAGCGCGGCGTTCATTATAAAAGCGCGCTGTAAATAATAAGCATATCTAAAGTATGGGTGTCTGCGGGCAAGCAAGTCTACTCTGGTCTAGACTTGCTACTTAAACTGTATGGAGCACGGCCCGAAGCTCCAGCGGTTTCGGAGCAAAATTAATTTACCTGAGCCTAGGAGTAAGGTGTGCGACAATTAACAGGTCTTGATGCCTCTTTTCTTTACCTTGAAACCGCCAATTCACCTATGCATATCGGTGGCTTCACTATTTATGACCCAAGCACTGCGCCGGGTGGCAAGGTTCGCTTTAAGCAGATAGTGGAACATATGCACCGCCGGGCGCGCCGGGTACCCGCGATGACCAGCCGGCTGAAGACAGTGCCTTTTAGCCTTGATCACCCCTATTGGGTAGCTGACGGTGATTTTGATCCGGAATTTCATGTTCGCCATATTGCCTTACCGAAGCCCGGCGACTGGCGTCAGCTCTGTATTTTAATTTCCCGCATTCACGCTCGGCCGCTTGATCGCAGTAGGCCACTTTGGGAAGCTTACGTTATTGAGGGTCTAGACGATGTGGCTGGGTTTCCAAAGGGCTGTTTCGCTCTTTATACAAAAATGCATCACGCGGCGATCGACGGTGCCTCGGGCGTCGAAATAAACAGTGTATTGCATGACCTGTCGGCTGATTTTGCCACCAATGTGGATACCGAGGCTGAGCCGTTCGTCGAACAATCACCGAAGAAAACTGACATGTTGTGGCAGGCACAAAAAAACACATTAAAGCTGCCATTTCGGTTTGTTGGGCTTACTAAAGACGCCGCGCCGAGTTTATATCAAGCGGCCAAAGGAATAATTAGCGGAAAACTCAAGCGCGTCAGTGGTATTCCGCGCACGCGATTTAATAGGAATGTATCGCCTCATAGGGTCGTTGATGCCTTGCGGGTAAGCTTTGAAGATATTCGAAGTATTAAAGCGGCCTATGCTCCAGTGACAATTAACGATGTGGCGCTGACAATAGTGGGCGGTGCATTGCGCCAGTATTTACTGGCAAAAAATGAGTTGCCTGAATCATCGCTAGCAGCCTTGGCGCCAATTAATATCCGCACGGCAGATAAGCAGGGCGCGGCTGGTAATGAAGTCTCGCAAATGACTGTTCAGTTACGTACAGATATTGCAGACCCTAGAGAGCGCTTACTTGCCGTCAATGAAAGCACACGTAATGCCAAAGAATTAACCAATGCCATTGGCGCTAAGACCATGACGGATTACCTGCAGTTTACGCCGTCGACCTTAACCGCTTCTGCTGCGCGGCTATCAAGTTCATTGAGTTTGGCTAACCGAATAAGCCCATTTTATAACTGCGTTGTTACCAATGTGCCCGGGCCGCGCATACCACTGTATTTTTGTGGGGCAAAAATGTTGGTTAGTTTCCCGACCGGACCAGCAATTGATAGTGTGGGCTTGTTTCAAGCGATATCCAGTTATTGCGATGAATTTACAATTACATTTACGGCTTGCCGAGAGATGTTGCCCGACCCTGAAATGTACGCGCAATGTCTACGCGACTCATTAGCGACATTGCTTGACGCCGCAAGACAAGAGGCGAAGCAAACGCCAAAGCTGAATAAGTCCGGCGCGCCAAGAAAGGCGAAAAGCGCAGCCTCAAAAGGGATTCAAAAGGGCGCTCAAAATGACAGCCAGCAAGGATTAACTGAGCAACAGTGAGCGTCGCCTTTTTCTGGTATGGCGTTGCGTGAGCTTGTTTATAATGCAGACTTTTTGAACGTTTTGGCGAGCAGAGAGCCTAAAATGTTCGGCATTGTGCGCGCGACATAGTAAAGAATGTGAGCGTCTATTCCTACTCGTAATTGCTTACGATTTTTACGCGCTGCATGCAATATTTTACCCGCAACCACGTCGGCTTCTACGCCCCAGCGAGTCGCCAGCGCGTAGTTTTTCCGAGCTTGGTCCATATTGTCAGATTCTTGTAGGGTCGCTGTCATCATCTCGGTCTTTATTGCACCGGGGTGAATGGTGGTGACACCAATGCCATCTGCTGCCAGTTCGGCACGAATTGCTTCACTGTATGCCAATACCGCTGCTTTACTTGAACTGTATGAGGCCTGACTTGGCAGTCCATAGTAGGCTGCCATGCTCGATAAATTGACGATCTGCGCTTTGTCGGATTGTTTTAGTAACGGTAGAAATACACTGCAGCAATTTACCGTGCCCCACCAGTTAACATTAAATACTCGTTGCCAGTCTGCGTGGCTGTGGTTTGCCGCGCTTTTTTGCAGAGTAATACCAGCATTGTTAATTAGCAGATTCAGCTTGCCATGGTGGGCCGACACTTCCGTCGCTAAACTTTGAACGGCCTCTAAATCGCCTATGTCACAATTATGAATGCTGACATTAACTGGGTAGGACTTTAGTTCCTGAGCAAGTCCGTTGAGCTTTTCATCGTTGATGTCGACGAGCGCTAAATGGCAGCCGGACTCGGCAAGGGCGTTGGCCAGGGCTGAGCCCAGGCCTCCGCAGGCGCCGGTAATGAGCGCGACTTGATCGTTATATTTGCTGTGAACCTTAGGCATTTTAAAATTCCTTGCGCAGCTCTATACCAAAGGTGCGTGGGTCGCCTAAAGCGCGGGTAAAGGTACCGAGGGATTCAGCTGTACCGACCGCGCCAATGTCGTAACGTTTGTCAGCTAGGTTTTTAACGTAGGCCGATACGCGCAGATCGCTCATTGGGTCATTCCAGCTCAAACGTGCGTCTACCAGACTATAGGCTTCTGCATAAATTAACTCGGGATTGGTTTGTGCAACTTGCCAAGAGCCGGCGTCTAGCCCCATATAGACTTCACTTTTATAGCTAACATCGATGCGCGGCGTAAATAGGCCATAGTCAGTAACGATGGTGTATTGCGCGCCAAATGATGCCGAGGTTTCGGGTGATACTGCAAAGTCTTCTTTAGAGCGGTCGACGGGAACAAATTCACCGCGCAGTGCAAGGGCCGCCAAGTCGTTATCCATAAACTCATCGTATTTATAATTATTATTACTATAGGTAAAACTGAGCATCATATTTTCACTGGGCAGCCATAATACTTCGAGCTCGCCGCCATCGATGGTCGACTCACCGGCATTCTGCGAGGTAACAACCAAGGAGTTCGCGGAGTCGACGTTGACGGTGATCAACTGCATATTGGTGAAGCTCATAGAGTACAGCGCAATGTTCATACGCAGTGAGCGTTCTAGGGCATCGATTTTTATGCCAATTTCGCGGTTTTCCAATTCTTCTGGTGCCACTTCGGTCAGCCCGTCGACACCGCTTGGCTCATGAAAGCCGGATTTAAATCCAAAGCTCCAGGTACCATAGACCATTGCTGAACTTAGCAAACCGTCGTCGAACCACTGTTCAGGCATTATCCAGGCCGCGGAGGTCATGGGTGTAAACTGTCGGAAGGTGCTGTCTCTGCTGTCGTATTGTGGCGCGCCGAGGGGCGTCTTTATCTCCCCAGGGAAATAGCTATTAAGTGCATCATTTGCGATTTGAATCGGATCCTCGCTCCAGGTGCCGGCATAAGCAGCAACACCCATGTCTGGAACAACGGGTATGAAGCGCGGGTCGATACTGTTCAAGATGCTTAGCATCGCGCCGAGATCGGCTGAACGCGTCACTAGGTCAGATTCACGAATTTCTTCGGTGTAGCGCCCACCCAAAGTCCATTCAATATTATCGGTGAGATGCCAGGTCGCTTGGGTGAATGCGGCGTAGGTTTGGCCGTTAATGTCGAAATCTTGCAAGGTGGCTAACGGAAGTATACCCGCAATCAACGGTACTGTTCCGCCAGGTATTAGGGTGCCAAGGTTAGGCAGATTTAATCCCGACTGGCCCGCGGCCAATGCGATCAAGGTTGATGACTCCGCGCCGACCAGCGGGTTACTGGTAAGAAAGCGCTCAGACTTGTACTCGTCTTGCCAGAAAAAGCCGGCGGTATAGTCAACGCTGCCGTCGAAGGCGCTGCCATTAAGTTGGAATTCTAGGGTCAGCGATTCCTGAATACTATCGTCAAGTACGAGTGCGCGCAGGAAGGGCTGCGGGCCACCTTCATCCGCCGCGCTTTGGGGGCCAAACTTAGTGGCATCTCGATAGCCAATAATGGTTTTCAGGGTGTTGTTTTCGCTGATCTGCCATTCTAGTGTCGTGCCCAAGAGCAGAATGTCCTGCGCTTTGACGGCGCGGAAACTGTCACCTTGATTGGTGGTGAGATCCGGCAGATTTTTACGATTATTAGCGGCGCAGTTGTCGCGGTAGGCGGTGGGGTTACTTGGGTCGGTATCGCCAGCCCAGAGTACGCCAAGACCATTTACAAATAGCGCATCCTCGTTAATGAGCTCGCAGTGGTAAGAGGGGTATTTCTCGCGAACTTTGCCATAAAAGGCGAGACCGTCAACAGTCAAATTATCGGCGGCTTCCCAGCGAATTTGGCCAATCGCAGAAAGTCGGTCGATACTTTGGTTGCTGTCTGAGCCTAGGTTTTGTAGGAAGCCGTCTCGGCGGCGGCTACTTACAGAGACTCGGCTTAGTAGGGTGTCCGAAATCGGTACATCAACCGCAGCGCGAACACTTTGTTCATTGTAATTACCCATTAGCCCTTCGACAAAACCACCGACGGTGTCGCCGGGCTTAGTCAAATTAAAGACCAATGCACCGCCAGTATTATTTTTGCCAAACAGTGTGCCTTGAGGACCGCGCAAGACTTGAACGCTTTCAATATCGATCGTATCCAGCAGCTGGCCATCTGGGCGGGGAATAAAAATACCGTCGATATACACACTCACGGATGGGTCGAAACGCGCCATGTGTGCGCGTTGGCCAATGCCGCGGATGAATATTTGCGGTGAGGTGCTGTCGTTAATTTGCAGGCTTGGTACCGATTTGCTGAGCTCCTGGGTGCTCATAATGCCTTGCTCGCGAAGGGCATCGCCGCTGAAGGCCGTAACCGCGACAGGCGTCTCTTGAATATTTTCAGAACGCTTTCGAGCCGTGACGATCACTTCTTCGATTTGGCGCCTTGACGTTGCTTCTTCACGGCCACTGTCATCCTGCGCATAGCTGGGAATAGCGCTAGCTGAAAGTGCTAACGAGAGTGCCAGTAATTTATTGTTGTTCATATTGCAGCAGTCCTATTGTTGCGAGTAATTATATTTTTGCCAATGCATAGGGCAATAGGCGATTTAAGAGTGGGCGTAGTGGCGTAAGTCCAATGCGTACGGGCCGCATACGGCACGCCATTTCCCGCTCGTAATCTTCAAATGAATGGCGCTGAAACTGTAGAAGGCGCTGCGCTTCCGTGGAGTCCATCCAGTGGGTGTAGTAAATGCCGGTGCCCTTGTCGTTGTAGGGCAGGGTCAAAGACAGCGCGCTGAATGCCGTTTTTATAAAACGGTAGTGATTGATTTGGCAGTACTTACCACCGCCAATTAACAGCACTTTTCGGTTAGCTGCCGCTGATTGCGCGGCGTTGCACATCGCCAGCGCGACGTCCTTGGGGTGTACAAATTCTATTGGCGATTCGGGATTAATGTTAAGTAATTCATGTAGCGTGGCGCGGTCAGCTTTTAGCGTGCGTGCATCTACAGAAACACCTACTCGCAAAATCACCCATGACAGAGGCGAACCTTTTAATGTTTTCTCGATTATTAGCTTGTGACGAGTGTAATTGTCGCTCGCTGTTACACGGTCTGAAATACATTTGGCGGCTTCCCCAGGCAGCGATTTCCCGAATACGGTCACTGAGGAGGGGAAAATTAGACGTGGTGATGTCGAGCTGGCTTCCATGCTTTTTATCAGGTTTTGGGTCGCAACGACGTTAATCGCTTCAGCCAGTTCGGGCTGGTTCTCCGATAGTGGCGGAAGTAGTGAGGCGTTGTGGATGACGGCGTCGACACCCTCCAACAACTTTGGGTGCAGCGTCGTGTCGCAAATATCACCTAAGATAACTTCACAGCGATTGTGGTAACGGCGTTTTAATTTTTGGTTATTAGCGTTGTCCAGATCGAAACAGCGCAGTTGATGGCCCTGCTTTAGGGCCTCTTCAATACACATCTGGCCGAGATTACCAAAGGCGCCGGTAATAAGAATATTCATAGTACTGAGGCATCTGTAAATTGAGGGCAGTGGATGCCTTGGGGGCTTTCAATTGTGCCTACGCACAGATTGCAGTGGGTGCAGCGACTTTTAAAACTTGGCTCGGCTGCGAGTTTTTGCGGCAGGTCGGGGTCGGCTAGAAGCGTGCGACCTAATTGGATGAAATCGAAACCGGCGTTCAGTATTTCGCTAAAGTTTTCGCCGCTCGTGGCGCCGCCAATATAGACAAGCTTGCACTTCACCACATTGCGAATGCGTTTGGCGTGCTCTAGTAGATACATGTCGTAGAAGGGCAGGCTTGGGAACATTTTCTTACCCATGAGCCGCAGTAAGAATCGCATGATTCGATTGCGTTCATAGCGTAATAGCGCGGGTAGAATGCTGTCACCGCGAAACATCAGCATTGGGTTCATGGTGCTGGTGCCGTTGCTGGGGATGATGGCGTCAATACCAGCCGCATCAAGTGCTTTGCAGATTGCTAGCGAGTCGTCGTAGTGAAGACCACCTCGGCGCCCCTCTGACATGGTTATCTTCGCGAGAATAGGGAAGTCGTCGCCGACCGCGGCCCTAACCGCCGCAAGCACCCGCAGGGGGAGTCGTAGACGGTTTTCTAAACTGCCGCCATAATTGTCTTTACGACGATTAGTGAGCGGACTAAGAAACTGGCAGAGGCCGTAGCCATGGCCGAAGTGAATTTCTAAAGCTTCAAAACCTACCGACTTCATGAATTTTGCAGCCTCTCTATAGGCCTCTACCATGTGGTCAATGTCGCTCAGTGTCATGGTGTCGCAAAACCACATACCCTCGGCAAAACCCAGTAGATTTACGCCACCACTGGGCCCTTTAGGGCGGCCTTTCAGCGTGTGATTTTTGGAGAACGCGCCGCAATGGCCCATTTGCCCAGCCACTTTGCAGTCGTGTTTTTTAATCTCTTGTACGAGCCGAGTTATGTCACTGCGGAAATCCTCATGCATGGTGAGCATGTCGGCATTCAGGCGTCCGGCGTTTTCTACCGCGCAATAGCCGATGGTTGTCATGGCGATACCGCCACGCGCGAATTGCGTGTGAAAATCGATCAGGCTTTGGCTAGGAATACCGTTAGGGCTTCGGTTTTCAAAGGTACCGGCCTTAATAAGCCGGTTCTTCAGCTTAAGCCCGTTCAGGCTCGCATTACTAAGCGCGGTGTTGCTGCTGTCTGACATAGAGCCTCTGGTCTTATTATTACTGGTGGTGTGGCGCCGGCGGCCCCGCACAATACTAAAATTGCATGTTATATAGTCGTATTATATAAGTCAATTATATGGAATGTGCAAAAGCCAATCTGTATACTTTGCGCTGGTTCATTTGAAGTGGAAGTTATCTTGGGAAAAAACGCCGCAAGTCCAAAAAAGCTCGGTGCCAGTGCGGCGGCCGCTAAGCCAAAGCGACAGACCCAAGCAGAACGCCGCGAAGCTACTCAAGCCATGGTGCTGGAAAGTGCCTGTCGAATTTTTGGTGAAAAAGGCTTCGCTGATACGTCTCTCAAAGATATAGCTGAGGATCTAGGGCTTACCATTACGCCGATCTATCATTATTTTGGCAATAAACAGGCACTTTTTCTGGCGGTTACTGAGGCGATGGAGCTTGAGTTCACCCAGCAGATCGAGGGATTTTCCTTTAGTTCTGAAAAAATAGATCTCATCGAAATTTGGGATATGCTGATCGAAATGACTCAGCGCCCGAATTTTGTCCGAATTGTATTGCGTGATGCGCCGATTATTCTAGGTCGTGAGCGCTGGGAAGATACCAGCGTTGTTCAGGCCGTATCCAGAATATTCCAAGACCAATTGTCGCTCTTATACGAGAGCGGCAGTTTAACCAAGCCCTTGTCCGAAAATGACGTCGTGCTACTGCAGCGAATGTTAATTGGCTGCTTTTCTGAGGCGGCACTAATGCTTGTCGCAAACCCGGATTATGATAGTCGGCCGCTGATGTTGCGGGTATTGACGCTATTCGGCGGTGTGGAGTCGCAATAAACACCGTTTATCATTGGTCCGCTGCAGTAACAGTGTCAGTTTGCGGTCTGCCCGCCATCAATCGCCAATGTTGTGCCGGTTATATACCGAGCTTCGGCTGATGCCAAATAAGCCACTGATGCCGCAATTTCGTCGGCCTCCGCCATGTCCATCAAGGGCATTAAACGCATAAACATATCCATATTCGCGTTATCGGGCATGGTAAATTTCTCAGTTAATGCCGTTTTCACTGCTCCGGGACAAATCGCGTTAACACGAACGCCTCTGTCGGCAAACTCAACTGCCATTGACTTGCTGAGCATCACTACAGCGCCTTTGCTGGCGCAATACGCGGCGTTATAAATTTGGCCAACCAAGGCAGCGGATGAGGCCATATTAACGATATTGCCCTTTGTCGCAATTAAATGTGGCATCGCCGCTTGGCTGAGGAAAAACACGCTGTTTAAATTGATGCCCATCATGCGTAGCCAGTCTTCTTCGCTTACCTCCGCTAGGTGTTTAGCAACGGCAATCCCCGCGATATTGCACAGAACATCAAGCTTGCCCCACCTCTCTACGGTTGCAGTAACGGCGGCGCGGCACTGTTCAGAGCTGCTCACATCCAACTTGATAAAAGCGGCGCTTTCCGAATTTGTAAGTAGTTCAATAGTTTGCTGTAAGCCGGCCTCATCAATATCAGCCAGCATCAATACCGCACCTTCGGCGGAAAGTCGCAGTGCGGTTGCTCGACCGATGCCTGACGCAGCGCCGGTGATTAAGGCGACTTTGTTATGAAACCGCTTATCGAAAACCTGCATGATTAATCTCCTCGCGGGGAATGCACAGAGGTGCTATTGATAAAGTGATCTTAATAAACAGGCCTTAAGATACCTGAGAGGGGAGATTTAGATATAATCCTAACTGCTTAGTTTTAATTTTTTGTTAGGAGTGAATTTAACTTTATGACTAATATTGCAAGGCATTGCAGAAATAGGTAAAAATATCGCTACCAATATCACTTGCTAAAGTTGTTAAACGTAGTAATCTCCTAGCATGGACAAACGATCTTACTCTATTCAGCAAATCTCCTTTGGCGCACGGGAACTCTATCCCGTTAGTGCCTTCCTCCCTATTGGCGGTTAAGCGCAGTATTGTCTTAATCGCCCGAAAATAATCTGCCATACAAGCGACTAGCTCGGAGTATTGTCAATGCTCGAGCCTTATTTCTATATGCACTGCTTTTGCTAGGTGAGGGTTTGTTATGCCTATTGAAAATGAATTGATTATTTCTGAATCTGACTACGAAAAATTGTCTCGGTTAATTAAAGTCAGTCGATCAGAGGCGACCGTCGCCCTTGATGCTGAGCTTATGAAAGCGGATGTTTGCCCCGATGCACTCATGCCCGCCGATGTCGTTTCGCTATACAGTAAAACACATTTCAAAGATGTTAAAACGGGGGCGAAGCGTGTCGTGACAATCGTTATGCCCTGGGAGTCCAGTATCACGGAAATGCGCATATCCATTCTGTCACCGGTCGGAATAGCACTTATCGGTGCGCGGGTGGGGGCGATAATTGATTGGCCGTTACTGAACAGCAGTTCGGTGAGCCTGAAAATAGAAAAGGTGTTGCGCGCGGTGCCAAAGGAATTGTCCAATGCATAATTTGGCATTCTGGAATAATGCTGTGGAGTTAATCGACAGCTTGGCGGGTATTGATGCGGGTAAACGTGAGGTATGTCTTGACGAGGTGTTGAACACATTTACAGAGATGTATCGTGGTCGCTTTGATCCCAGCGAAGACTTTGAAGAGTATGTGTTGGTGACTCTTGTCGATAGGTTTAGTCGAGCGCTGCCCGATCCGAGTGGTACCGCACCACTAACATTTAGTGATGGTATATTCCGATAAAAAATATTTGTTCTAAAAATGACGAATAGGGGCGTAGAAGTACAGACGAGGGCACTTTAGATTCTGGACTTCTACACATTTTCACTGCTGCTATTTAGCCTAAAAATGCCTGGCCGCCGTCCAGAGCGATGCTCTGTCCATTTACATAGCGGCTATCATCCGAGCACAAGCTCACTACGAACTTGCCGATATCGTCTTCGCAATCGCCAAGACGCTGCATTGGAATACTCGCTAAGTACGCAGCGGCTTCTTCGGGCCTGTCTTTTATCCACCATTCAAGGCCCGGCGATAAGGCGTGGGGAAGAATGACATTCGTGCGGATACCGTCTTTACCCCATTCACAAGCTGCTGCTCTCGACAGTGAGCGAATTGCTTCCTTGGTCGCTGCATAGCCGCCATAACCCGACATGTCCCAGCGTTTTCCGGCACTGCTAGCTAGGTTGATGATACAACCATCGCCTTTTAGGTGCGGGAAACAAAGCTTCATTAGACGGAAGGTGGCGATTGGTCCGGATTCAAAGCCAGCACTCAATGTTTCGTCTTCTATTTCGTGCAGGCTGCCTAAGGGGACTTCTTGGGCATTGTTTACCAAAATCTGAATGCCGCCATAATGGGCAACGGTGGTAGACACCAATGATTCCAGCGCATTGCGATCTTTGATGTCGCACTCTACGGCTAAGGCGTCGCCGCCCCGCTTGGTGATCTCTGCGCAGCTTGATTCAAGTTTCTTAAAGGTTCGCCCCGTTACCACCACTTTGGCACCTTCGGCGGCCAATGCGAAGGCAATACCTTGCCCTACACCCTGACCCGCGCCGGTAACGATCGCAACTTTGCCTTCAAGTCTTCTCATTGTAATATCCTTTAAAAATTGGTCTAAGTTTGTGGTCAATTAATTTGCTTTCGCGTGTAAATATTGTGATTAAGACTTTATGAATTTGCTCGCGAACTTATGCATTTGCTCAATTTTTTGCTCCGTACTGAGGGTGTCTGGTGTGCCATCGTAGGCGTTGCGGAAGGCGATGTGGCATTCGTTAATGCCGAGTTTGGCTAGCGTATCTTGCCCAGCTGTGGAGTAAGCATCGGCGGAACTAACATGAATAACGAAGGGAAGGTGGTCGCGCTGATACTGTTTGCGAAATTCATTTAATTTACCTATCAAAACGCCGTATTCTTCTATGCTCGCACCGGCGCCAATCCAACCGTCGCCAAGGCGCGCAGCGCGTTTTAATGCCGCGTCTGAGTGTCCGCCAATAAGAATAGGGATGGGTGTTGCCGGGCTTGGGCAAAGTTGCATACTTGCTATTGATAGCTGCTTGCCGCTATAGCTAAAAAACTCACCGCTCAGTAGACCTCGTATGATTGCTATCTGGTCGTCAAGGCGCTGGCCACGTGCCTCCCATGGCACATGGCAACCTTCAAAGTCTTCGGGCCACGGGCTGATTCCCACACCGAAATCAAAGCGGTCGCCGCACAGGGCTGCCAGTGTCGCCAGCTGTTTAGCGACAACCAGCGGCTGGCGAACTGCGAGCTTGTACACCGAGGTGTTAAAGCGTAGCCGTTTTGTTTGTCCCGCCAAAAATGGAATCGTCACCAAGGGTTCAACAAAGGGCATATCTTTTAAGAACTCCCGCGAACCGTCGCCGTTGTAGGGGTAGTTTGCCGATGAGTGTTCTGGGTAGCAGAGGCTGTCGGGAAAAGCCATGCTATTGAAGCCGAGCTCTTCTGCCGCTAAGGCTAGGGCTACATATTGCTCTGGAGGACACATACTTGGGTTATAGCTAAATTTCATTTTATTTATCTCGTCGTCTACAGCCCGTTGGCTGCTTCGTTCTAAAGTCAGGTTCTTATAGTAAAGATCCCGCTTCAGCTTGCTTAGAACAAATACGTTCAAATTTAATAACGAAATACACCGTAGCAATATGTCTCGCCGCTGGTCTGGGCAATATTTTTCGGTCATTTCCGAAAATTTAGCTGCGCGGCGGGGGTGAAGAAATGTATATAAAATTAGATGTTTTTGTCGGCGGAACCATAGGAGGCAGGCGATACCATGCTTGAAACATGTGCATAGCCTGAAATTCTGCAGATCAGTTATCTTGCCGTTGGCAGCAGTATTGAATGGTCTTTGAGTCCACCGTGCACTTTATTTGTGTTTCAACAAGGAGAACAGCTATGGGGAAATTCATTGTAACCGGCTCCGCCTCGGGTATTGGTGCCGCAGTCTGTTCACGACTTGAAGATGATGGCGAAATGGTGATTAAAGTCGATCGCCACAACGCTGATATCGTCGCAGACCTTGCGACAGCAACAGGGCGCCGAGCCGCGTTGCAGGCTTGCTTAGCGCTTTGCAAAGACGGTTTAGATGGTCTTGTTTGCTGTGCTGGTATTGGTAGCACTAGTCCAGATGTGGCCATGATTCCACAAGTTAATTTTTTCGGTTCGGTCGAATTGTTACGCGGCTTAAAAGATGCATTAGCCGCGCGGCGCGGATCGGCGGTGTTGGTGTCGTCAAATTCGGCGCCGCAAGATACAGATCCCGATTACGTCAGTGCCTTGCTTGCAGATGATCAAGAGCAGCTGCAAGTGAGTTTAGCGAATATCTCTGGTCACGCAGCTTACAGTGGTTCTAAGCAAGCCATTGCCCTTTGGATGCGGAAAAATGCCCCTGAGTATGCTCGCTCCGGAGTGCGCTTAAATGCGGTTGCGCCGGGCTATACCCGGACGGCAATGACTGAGGCCACGGAAAACGATCCAAACTACAGCGCCGCGATTAAAGACTTTTTAGCGACAATCCCTCTGGGCCGTGCCGGTAATGTGAGTGAAATCGCAAATGTCATCGGTTTCCTGCTTTGTTCAGAGGCGAGCTTTGTTAGCGGTTCGCTACTTTATGTGGATGGTGGTCATGACGCCATGTTTCGCCCCAACGCAATATAGGAATAGATAATGGCAACAGCGAAAGAATATGGGCTTGGGCCCCATCAATTTCCCCGTGGCTGGTTTGTTATTGCTGAGGCGAGTGAGTTGCAAGAAAAGCCACTGGCGTTGAAATTCTTTGCCAAGGATTTTGCGTTATACCGAGGGCAGAGCGGCAAGCCGGTTTTACTCGACGCACACTGCCCACATATGCAGTGTCACCTCGCCGCTGATAGCGCGATTATCGCCCGTGAGGGCGCGCAAATTGAAGGTGATTCTATTCGTTGCCCCTATCACGGCTGGCGATTTGCTGCCGATGGTAGCTGCGACGATATACCGTATTTTGACGGCCCCAAGCCCCGTTCGGCCAAGCTGGAAAGTTATCTGGTGGAAGAGCGACTAGGCTGCATATGGATGTGGCATGACCCCGATGGCAAGGAACCGGATTACCCGGTGCCAGATTTGCCGCACTGGCAGAATACGAGCTGGGTAAAATGGCAGCTGGATCATTTGGGTGAGTTAGAAGTCCACCCTCAGGAAATCATCGACAATATGGCTGATGCCCGTCATTTAGGGCCAACCCATGGCGCGCCGTGTGAATATTTTGAAAACGAATTTAAGGATCATGTTTATATTCAGCGTCAGGGCGGCTTGCATCAGGAGTACCAAGCGATGCTGCGCACCACCACCTGGTACGAGGGGCCTGGGATCCTGCTTTCGCATCAGATTTTTGGTGACATCGAGAGTATCGAAATGATCGCCAACACGCCGGTGGAAGATGGCTGCGTAAAATTATGGCATGGCTTAATGGTCAATAGTGGCAAGGAGAATCCGACCATGGCGGATGTCGACCGGGCGCGGGAACTGCAGGCTGGCGCGCTGGCGTCTTTGGCTGCGGATTTTGGTATTTGGAAACACAAAAAGCCGGCATTTAGGGTTTTACAGCTTAAAACCGATGGCCCATTTTCTCTTGGGCGCAAGTGGTATACCCAGTTTTACATGCCTCGTGAGGCTGTGATCGCGGTGCAAACAATGGTTAATGGCGTGCATGGCGTCCTCGGTTTGGCCGAACCGCCTCCAGAGTCACTGTTGCACAGACAGGTGCTGGCTGATACGTAGTGTGCGCTTACTCGACAGGCGCCGCCCTGACCACTTATGCGCATTATTGTGAACGATTATGTTCTACCTAATTTGTGCCTTCAGAGTACTGTGATTACCGTATCACTAAGCAGCGGAGCCGCATTATAAAAAGGTCCGTATTAGTGATCTGCTAACAATATAATATTAATGAAATTGGAGTTATGGCATGAAGAGATATTCATCTATTGGTGACTTTAAGTTGAAGGCGCTTCCCCTGGCAGTTTCACTGATGAGTGCACCGCTATTTGTGCCCGTTGCTTCAGCTCAAGTTTTAGAAGAGGTCCTGGTCACGGCCGAGCGCCGGGTTGAATCTTTACAAGATACCCCGATTGCAATGACGGCAATGACCAGTGACAACATAGAAAAGCGTGGTATTAGTAATACCGACGATATGTTTGCCTCATTGCCTGGCATGGGCGGTTATTCAGCGCCTGGCTCGCGGGGTATTACCAGTCTTAGTATCCGCGGTATATCTGGTGGCTCGCCAGCGAATATCTCGCTTGATCCTGCGGTGGGCATGTATCTGGACGGCGTTTATGTGGGCAAGATGCTCGGCTCTGCCTTAGATCTCGCGCAGATTGAACGAATAGAGGTCCTTCGCGGCCCCCAGGGCACCTTATACGGCCGTAATGCGACCGCCGGTGCAATGAATATTATTTCTAGAAAGCCGCTGGGCGAATTCGCGGTAGACGTAACGGCGGGTATTGGCAATTACGGTCAGCAAACCCTGAAGACCAATATTGATTTTGATTCGATTGGCCAAGTGGGTGAAGGTGCAGGTAAGTTGAATGCGGCCGTTAGCTTTTTAAGCAAAGAGCGCGATGGCTTTTATAAGAATTATTCTGGTGGTGAAGACTTTGACACCATTGACCGTCAAGCCTGGCGTGCCGCATTACGTTGGCAGCCAAGCGAGGCACTCACCCTTGATTATGTGTATGACCACAGTGAGCTGGATGAGGTTAATACCCTGCAAAAAACCGTGGGATTTACCGAAGGGCCGACGCTTGGCGGTGATCGACTGAACTTCTTACGCAACACGGTTTTACCGTCTGCCACAGGTTTGGCATCGGCGCCGGGGGCTGATCCGCGTATCAGCGCCCGTTGGTTGCCTTCTATTCAGAAAACGATTGACGCCTACGAGCGGATATTGGCTGGCGGTGAAGGTCGGCCAAGTGGTGGTGGGGTTGAGGTCACGCCGACGACGCAAAGTGAGGTCGACGGGCACGCGCTAACGGCTGAGTGGCAGCTAGGTGAACGTGGCGCATTGGGTGACGTCACGCTTAAATCAATCACTGCGCAACGCGAGACTGAAACCTATGTTGCTGGCGATCTCGATGATATCGATAGTAGCTTAGATGCCAATGGTATTGGTGTGTATAACGACGGTTTACACGCCGTTTTACTTCAGTATTACGGTGGCAGCAGCGGTGCTTCATTCCCGGGTGTAGATGCGCTCTGGACGGCGGTAGATCAGCTTGGCGCTGGTCACAGCATGCAAGATACGCTCTCGGAATATGAGCAACTCTCCCAGGAGTTCCAAGTTGTCGGTGCAACCCAACAGTTTGATTACGCCCTAGGTTTGTACTGGTTTGAAGATGAAGCAAACTACGACCGCCGCGCTGCCTTTTCAATGCCACTCGCGGGGCGTGATGCCCAGCGATATACACTGGAAACCGAGGCCTTGGCCATTTATGGGCAAGGTACTTACCGCTTTGCTCAATTAGAAGATCGTCTCGCCTTGACGCTAGGGATGCGCTATACCGAAGAGGAAAAGGCAATTGCCTATGACTTCGGTGCGGTGGCTACGCCATTTGGTAATAAGCCTGCGCAAGCTCTATCGCGCGATGAGAATTTTTACAATTTTAGCTACAACGTAACTGTGGCATACGATATCAGTGACGATATTAACAGCTTTATTCGTTATGCAACCGGCTACCGCTCGGGTGGCTTTAATGGCGAAGTTTTTAATAATAGTTTTGATGAAGAAATTATTGAACAGCTGGAAATAGGAGTTAAGTCAGACTGGTGGAATAATCGCTTGCGTGTGAACGCTGGCCTCTACACTTACCAGTACGACGACCTGCAAACGAGTGTGTTAGAAAGTTCTGGTGGTGGCGTAACATCCTCGACAATTAATGCCGGTAAGGCAGATCGTTGGGGCAGCGAGTTAGAGGTATCTGTAGCACCGATTGAAGATATGATAGTGAGTTTGGCACATACCTACATCAATGGTGATTTTGAAAAGTACCCAGACACCTGCGCTAATAACCAGTGTATCGATGGCACAAAGGAAGCTAAACGAGGTAATTCACCAAGCAATAAGGTAAACGCCAGTGTGGACTATACCTTCGCGAGTACCGCGATTGGTGATTTCAATGTGTTTGCTGATGCCAGTTGGCAGGACACCTGGGAGCAGGTTGCGCTGTCGCCCTCGGTGGTTGCTAATACGCCATTTTTGTACACGAATAGCTCAATGGACGCACGAACAGTCGTTAACGCGCGCCTCAGCCTAAGTAAGATTCCTGTTACTACCGGCGATTTGATGGTGTCGTTGTGGGTGAATAATCTCACCGATGATGACTATCCTTCTTATGGCGTTAACTTCCAGGGCTTGGGTTTGATCAGTGAGCAGTATGGCGCTCCGCGCACCTTCGGTATGGACGTGCGCTACCGCTACTAAGCTGCTTGAGGCAAATAATGAGGTAGGCTTGGCCTGCCTCTGTTACAGCACTAACTACTTTGGCGGGCTTTCCCGCCCTTTTTTTACTTATAAATTGGACTAAAAATTAAGTAGGTATCGTCTAAATAAAGTGTAGTGCAAAAATTTATATCACGCGGAATTAAAGGGGTCAGAGCCCTTTTTAGGTCTTCTCGGTTCTAAGGCTGTAACCGCGAAGTCGCATTTCTCCTCGTAAAGATTCCAAAAATGGGCTGGGCATATCAAGACACTCCCTGTCTATACGCTAGTTAAATATTCAGTATATTTTTTGGTCGTCAAGATTTATGCTAGTGCCTTGTTATAAGCGCGCTCGGCTTTTCCTCGAAGTGCATAAAAAGGATTAGAAAGATCAGCCACATAAGGGATTTGGGGCAAGACATATGAGACCACGCCAAAAATACATACACGCAGGCACGCTTTGTCGAAACCTATCTCAGTTAAATTCCTCATGTCCCACTTTAAATTCAATGAGTTACGCTAGTTGTTGTGGTTTGCTCCATAGCGCAAACCGAGCGTGGTTGATATACAAATAATGAAATGGACGCCCCTTCTATACTGTGAGTACCGAAGTTACTTTTGGAAATCGGAGGGCCATTATGAACACAGTAGCGGTAGTAGGTATCGATCTGGCGAAGCAGGTTTTCCAGATACATTTTGCAGATGAATTTGGAAATAAGCTTCTCAATAAGCAAGTTCGAAGAAGTAAGTTATTGTCGGCACTAAATCAATTGCCGCCATGTTTGGTTGGTATGGAGGCCTGTGGTAGCTCGCATTATTGGGCAAGAGAAATCAGAGCTTTAGGCCATGAGGTTAAGCTCATAACACCGCAATATGTTAAGGCTTATGTTAAGACCAACAAAAATGATTCTGCCGATGCAGAAGCGATCGCCGAAGCGGTGACCAGACCGGGCATGCGCTTCGTTGATATAAAAAATGCAGATCAGCAATCAGTTTTGTTGCTGCACAGAGAGCGTGAAGGGTTAACGAGGGAGCGAACATCACTCATAAATCGGATTAGAGGCACACTGAGTGAGTTTGGGGTCATTATTCCGAAAGGGCCTAATAAATTAAAAGTGTGGTTCAGGGATGAATATTCCCGCCACGAGGCAGCCTTACCAAGTATTTTGCAGCGGCATACCCAGCGCTTACTGCAGCGTCTACGGAGTCTTGAAGGCTCGATAGCGGCACTTGATGAGGAAATTGATGCTGAGAGTCAAAGTGATGAGGCATGTCGTCGACTGGAGGAAGTGCCTGGTATCGGAAGATTAACGGCTTCAGCGCTTCGGGCCTCAATAGGCAATGCGCGATCATTTAAAAACGGAAGAGAATTTGCGGCGTGGCTAGGGCTGGTGCCACGACAGTATTCGAGCGGCGGAAAGCAGCGGCTGCTAGGGATAAGTAAGCGCGGTGATGCCTATTTGAGGCGAATGTTAATTCATGGAGCCAGAGCTGTACTCCGGCACATGAACCCGAAACGTAGTGTCACGCCGTGGTTAGACTCGCTGTCGAGACGGCGGCATCGTAATGTAGTAATTGTTGCGCTGGCGAATAAGTTGGCGCGCATAGCTTGGGCGCTGCTATTCCATCAGCGTCGATATGAGGAGCAGTATCTCGTTACTGCAATGTAAACAAGGATGACGTCAGTTTGTGCGTAGGTGAAATAGTATTGATGGCAAGACGGTTGCACCGTGGTCTGGTAAATCTGATCTTAACTTTGTTCTTCGAGAACGATTCAAATGTTTAGAGCCAGATCAGCGGAATTCATTAGGGACAGAGGCAGTGCTTCAATTAAAGTCCGAATAGATGGCTGCACCACCAAATTGTTTCAATATTTTACTTGCACAAAATGGGGCGTCCATAGATGTTAAGGCTCAGAATGGAAATTCGAAATTATGCAGAATCTGATAGTCGTGAGATAGCTGATTTATTCCATAATTCAGTGCATTCAATCAAAGCCGAGATGTATTCTTATGAGCAACTTGAGGCTTGGTCGCCATCACCACCAGATTATGAATTTTGGAGTTCAAAATTAAATAAGTCTAAGCCTTATGTGGCGACCATAGGCTCGCAGATAGTCGGTTTTATTGAGTTAGAAGATGATGGTCACATTGACTGTCTGTATGTTCATAAAAATTACCAAGGCCAAGGTATTGCCGGAAAGCTATTTTCACATGTAAATGAAGTAGCAATCTCGAATGGCATCAAGAGCCTGTATGTAGAGGCCAGCGCAATTGCAAAGCCATTCTTTGAGAAACGAGGGTTTTTACTATCATCTGAAAATGTTGTACAACGAAATGGTCAATATCTTGTTAACTATTCAATGCATGGCCAGGCAAAGCCTTATCAAGGCGGTGTTGTCCCTTCGGCTGGGACTGCCATTCCGCTGGCGCTCCATGTCAGTCCCAAACCGCGGCGTTAAGCACACAAACCATTAAACATGAAGCAGAACGAATTTAAAGGCATATCTAAAAGAGGAAAGGAGCTTCTTTCTCAAGGAGAGGACAAGCACGTTGATTACAAGCTGCGAGTAAAAGGCTTGCATGCGGAAGACCTCGTTGCATTCGCAAACTCTAAAGAGGGTGGAGCGATATTAATTGGAGTGGCGGAATCTAGCGATAAGAACGGTCAGCAGATTGGTGTTCCCGACGGCATTAAAACCGATGATGAAGCGAAGCTACAAATAATGGGTAAAGCTCTTTCTTGTAGCCCCCCAGTACAAATAGAGTTACTTGTAGAAAACTCATCTAATAAGCCGTTCTACCGAGTCGAAATTCCCAGCGGTAGCCATAAGCCATACTGCACTAATTCGGGAACATATAAAATTAGAGAGGATGGTCGAAATAATCCTCTTCACCCTGAGCAATTGCTAGCGATGTTCTTGGATCGAGAGGGTGAGGAGTTTCGGTCGAGATTTTCCCAGGCTGCTGGAGAACTAGAGAGTAAAATGGCTAGCACTCTAGATGTCGTCGGGGATTTAGAACATGTGATCACCGCAAAGATTGATGAAATATCCAACTCAATGGGTTGGGCAGAGTATGAAGCTAGTAGTGCCAAAAGCACAATAGAAGATGTAGATTCTTATACTCGCGCTATTCATAAGAAAACGCAAAACCTAGAGGCTCGGTTGCGTGCCTTGATGAATCATATGGAAGCAATAGATCCAGTAAAAGAAGATGCGAAGAAAGAGGTTTTAGATTGGCTTATTAAGAAGCTCACAGAAGACGAAGAACTGTTAAAGAAAGCACGAGAAGGCAAACCTTTATCTATGACTCTTGGAGGAGATGCTGCGGGTGAGCTAGATAAGTCAGATTTACAATCCATTTTGAGTAAAGCAATTAAAGAATTAGAGCCCGAAAAAGATGCTTAACAAGGCCAGCCAGAGTGACACAAAACCGCCGCTTTGCGCTGGTTTTCGTGCCCCTCTGGCGGCGTTATGTGCTTTAGGCTTGAAGGAAAGTCGTAGGTGAGTGGTATGGAAATCGATTGGTCACTAATAATCGCGATTTGGGGCGCTGTACTTTCAACCCTTCTAGCAATTCCAAAATTGCGTGAAGCTTGGAGCAATAGGTTCCAAATTGACGTTACTCATGTTTTTAGAAGCGACCCCAGGATTGGGAATGAGATCCATATTAGGAACCTGTCAGGAAAGCCTATACTGTTAGAGTACCTAGAACTTTACTATCAGGAAGGTAGTTGGCCCAGAACAAAAAAGAGGTACTTTTGGTCTCCTGAGGACTCGCTTCTGAACCTAAGAATTGAACCAACTGATAATAAGGTTTTGACTTTCTCCGAGGATGACCATTTCTCTTGGGGAAAAGAACAAAAAATCTTTATGAAACTGTACTTTGTGGGTAAACGGGCTATCGTCAAAAGAGTGGGCGGATGATTGAGGGCCACATAACCAAGCCATTAAATACGCTCCTTTCGGTCGTCGGACGCTCGCAAGCTCGCGCCGTTTATGGCGCGCGTTATGTTTCAAGGATGATTCCATGGCCTTTTTGCTATCTCTCATTAGCCTGATTGGTTTTTTCCGCTGGAAGAAACGCGTCCTTTCAGCGGAGAAACCTCCGATGGCCCCGTATGCTTCTAGATTGCGAGTTTTACTTTGGGCACTCCCTTTCAGTCTCTGCGGGTTATTGTTGTTTATGAATGGCGCCAATTTACTTTCGGGTTTGGGGTCGGGGGCATCCAGAGAGCACTTTGTTGGGGTTATGATGATTTTGTTCGGCCCGATTCTGGGCTTCTTTGGTATAGGTGTGTTTATAGCATCTTGCGTTTCTATAAAAGGCGTAGAGCAATGGGCTGCTAATCAACAGAAGGATATTCAGCTATGGTAATAAAACATAACAGGGCGTTGTTGTCGCCGCGCGAAAACGCCCGCGCTGTTGGGGAGTTAGGTGATTGAGATGAGTCGATTAGCTAAATGCTCAAGTTGCGGTTCTTCAAGAGACTTGCACTTGGTCACTGCCCCGTATTCTCCTGAAAGCGATGAAGGCAGAACTTTAGTATATTGCTTAGCTTGTCGAAACGAGAGCAATATTCTATTCGGAGTTAGCATACCTATAGAGCTTGTTACTCCAGATGTATTTCTTCATCTCTATAGGCTTGGCAAAACATCGTCGCAACCAGATACCGCTGTCGAAATCGTATTTGGCGAGATCGATCAAAGACTAATTGAGCAAGCAAATCAAATAAGGGCTCAGTAATATCTCCTAACAAGGTGTTGTTGTCGCAGCGCGAAAACGCTCGCGCTGTTGGGAGGTCTTCGCTGGCGCTTCGGCTCCCCAAACGACGACATTACGCGTATTGACAGCGTTGCAGAACATGCGACGCTCTACGCATGATTAAATCATTCAAGGTACTCACGCCACCATACTAGTGATGCAACTTGCGGCTAGAGATACTGCTCATTGTATTGAAGATTTTGGCATCCCGCGGCACAAGTTTTAGTCCTTTATTTGTCTAATTTTCGAATAAACACCTAGTCATTGCTTGGCGCCGTACTCTCTAGGTCATCTAGCTGGTCGCGAAATTGCTTTGGCGTTAGGCCAGCCCAATTTCGAAAAGAGCGGATAAACGAGCTAGATTCTAAAAATCCTAATTGCTCGCCGATTTCGTGTATTTTTAGCATTGGGTTACGCAGTTGGCGCATTGCGATATCACAGCGGTATTGGTCTTTTAGTTCTTGATAGCTGGTGTCTTCGCTATGTAGTCTGCGCCGTAAGCTGGAGGGCGACATGTGCAGATCCTCGGCCATCGCCTCAAAGCTCGGCAAGCTGCCTGTGCCGCTATTGGCGAGCAGGGAGCGTATTGCGGCACTAGTACTAGCAGGCCGTGAGTCTTGGGTAATGAGAGAATAAACCGCGTGTTGTAGAAAAGCTTCCAGCGACGTCGGCGTGTGTACTGTTCTGGCGCGTAAGGCACTGCTATTGAAAAATAATGCGGTGTGTTCTGCATTAAATTTTGGGGTAATTCCTAACAGAGACGCCATGCTCGTGGTGTAAGCGTCGGATACTGGTGGGGCAGATATAGTAAGGCCTGTTAGTTGCAGTTCTCTTGCTGTTAGCCAGCCGATAAAAGCAAACCATACCCGCAGCCCAGAGGCCTTCGCGACCGCGTCGGAATGTTCATTGCGATCCCAGGATTTTGGGGTAAATTGTTTATTTGCGAAGTCGCTATTAAATTCGTAGCGCAGCTCGGTGATGTCTGCGCTGGTGTTTACCGTAATTTTGTAACCGGTTATGGGATAGAGCATTTTTTGGTAGCGAGCGGCGCGATTTAAGGCCTCTTCTAAATTTTGGCAATTGATGATGCTGTAGCACATAAACCGAAATACATCACTGCCGATTCCCGCTCCCCACGGCACCGCAATATCCATTTCCTGCATGGCTTCTGCCGCATTTTCGTAAAGGGCAGAGTACTTGTAGCCTGGCAGCGTGCCTTGCTCGGGAGCTGATAATAGCTTTTTGGCATCGAGCCCTGCTTGCTGGGCAATTGTCTTAGAGTCAATGCCGACATGCTCAAGGTAGTCCAATAGTCGTTGGAATTTCTTGACCGGGATGTCATGCAATCTATTGATGTCCGTCATACCTTCTCTCTTAGAACTACTGTGCGTGACGCTAAATGTCGACGCTTATGAAAGATTATGTGCTTTAGCGAATTATTGTTTGGCCTAATATGACGGTACAGCAATAACAATGTCAATTACGCATAAGGAGTAGGGCAGATGCAGTCAATACGGAGCTATTTATTGCGGGAGTCCCTCGTCAGTGGCTTGAGCAATGCTGTTATTAATGGCGGGTTTGCGTGGTATTTGAGTGCCGGGCGGGATCGTCTGCCTATTCTGGGTGGTGAAGGTGTATTGGCAGACTTCATTGCCACCGCAGTAATTCTCGTATTTGTGCTTAGTTTAATTGTACTGCCATTGCAGCAGAAACATGCCATGAAAAAGGTCACGGTTGGGGCAGAACCTCCACTAATTTTTCTGAAAATATTTTCTCATATTGCCATTCGTCGTAATTCGATTAAAGCCCTAATGTTAGCGATTTATGCAGGTGTAATTGCCCTGCCCATCGTTTTTCTGGTGTTTACTGCTTTTGACGTCGACGGGCTGAGTCGAGTGCAGTATGTGTTGAGCAAATCATTGTTTACCGGGGTGTTAGCGGGGCTGGTTGTTATGCCCATTGTGTACATGGCGCTTTACCCGGTGCGCAGTCAGCCGGTAATGGGCGTAAAGGAGTCGTGAATCAGATGTTAAAAGATAAAGTTGCATTAATCACCGGTGGCGCAGCGGGTATTGGTCGCGCAATTTGCCAGCAGTTAGGCGCAGAGGGGGCAAGTGTTGCGGTAGTCGATTTTAATCGCGAGGCTGGCGAGGAGTGCGTGGCTCAGCTACAGGAAAGTTGTATTGAAGCATGCTTTATCGCTTGTGATGTCAGTAATGAAGATCAGGTTCGCGCCATGGTTGCTGCGGTTGTGGAGCGCTACGGTCGCTTGGATATCGCCTGTAACAATGCGGCGGTGAGCCGTGGTAATGGCCCAATACACCAGTTTACTCGTGAGGTTTTCGATCAAACCTTGGAGTTGTGCTTAACGAATACGTGGCTGTGTATGAAATACGAGATAGAGACGATGTTGGCCACGGGTGGCGGCAGCATTGTGAATATCTCGTCAAATGCCTCGCTGCGCGGCCAAGCCTTTAATACCGCTTATGCGGCGGCAAAAGGGGGGGTGAATATTCTCACCAAGAGCGCGTCTACCGAGTATGCCAGCAAAGGTATTCGAATCAATGCGGTGTCACCGGGCGTCATTCGCACGCCAGGTTTAGAAAAGTACTTTGAAGAACAGCCAAAAATGGCGGAGCAGCTGCGCAAAGTTGCGCCCATGCAACGTCTGGGTGAACCATCGGAAATCGCTCATGCGGTTGCCTTTTTACTGTCTGAGCGAGCGTCGTTTATCACCGGTCAATTACTGTCGGTAGATGGCGGCGGCGCGGTGCGGGGATAATGATGAATAAAACAAACGACACCATAGCTAAGTCTCACACTCGCCAAGCACAGCGAGTTAATTTGCCAATGCCCTTTGGTTGGTTTCAGGTTTTGTATTCCCATGAATTGGCGGTTGGCACGTCGCTGCCGCTATCTTATTTTGATCGGGAACTGGTCATTTTTAGAACTGAATCCGGTCTTGCCAAAGTGCTGGATGCCCACTGCGCCCATATGGGGGCGCACCTAGGCTACGGTATACGCGACAACGCTGGCGGCGGCTCTCGCGTAGTAGGCGAGAGTATTGTGTGTCCCTTCCACGGCTGGCAGTTTAACGGCGAGGGCGAATGCACGGGCATCCCCTACGCTAAAAATTTACCGCCGCGGGTGGCGCGCTGCGAAAAGCTGATTCCCAGCTGGCACGTTCGCGAACTGAACCAGTGTATCTATGTTTGGTATCACCCAGAGAATATCGAGCCGCTTTTTGAGCCGCCAGTGATTTCTGAAGCGGCAGCAGACAACGGTGAGTGGGGCGAGCTCAAAATTCAGCAGTGGGACATAGACACCCATATGCAAGAAATTGGCGAAAATGCCGTGGACGCTGCGCATTTTTGCTTTGTACATGGCACCCCAGAAATTCCAGAACCGACTCGCAGCGAGTTTGATGGCTTTTTACGCCACGGCTTATTTGAGTCTGAAATGGTCACGCCCAAGGGCACTATTCAAGGCCGTATAGAAAATAGCAGCACGGGGCCGGGCTTGTCCGTTGTGCGTTTTAGCGGAATTTGCGACACCGTGCTCATGGCCAATATTACGCCGATTGATGCTCATCGATCACGCGCTCACTATGCTTTTATCCAGCGCGACGGCGGCGGTAAAACTATGGGGCGTGTCGCCCAAGCCATTGTTGATGATATTTGTCAGCAAATGGAAGAAGACAAAATCATTTGGGCGCATAAAGTGTATTTAGAAAAGCCATTGCTGTGCGATGGCGACGGTCCCTTCGCGAAATTTCGGCGCTGGTATGGCCAGTTTCTGATTGCGGATAATTGCAATGATTAAGCTGAAAGAGCTGCGCGAGTGCCGTCACCCTGAGTTGATGTCTGAAGCCGCTATTGGCCGGATGCAGTTGCGTAATCGCACCGTATTGGCGGCAATGGGCACTGAGTTTATTCTCGACGACGGCAGTATTGGCGAGCGCGCTATGGCCTACTACGAGGCGCGCGCGGCGGGTGGCGTCGGCTTAATTGTGCTGGAAACCAGCTCGGTCGCTTGGCCTTTTGGTATGTCGATGCCGAAAATGCTGGGCTTGTCTAAAGATGAGTTTTTGCCAGGCCTTAGCGAACTGGCTCAACGTGTGCAGAAACATGACTGCCGCATCGCCGCGCAGCTAAATCACAGTGGTAAGGTGTCTGCATTTGATGTTGCCGAAGGGCGGGAAATACTGGTTCCCTCGCGCCCGAAACCCGCGCCCAATGATATGGGTGAAGGCCTCACGATGGCGGAGATGGCGAATTTCGTGCGCTCCGCCGGGCCAGATGGTAAAGGCCCGCGTTATAAGGAAATGGATCAGCAGGATATCGACTGGGTGGTTGGCTGCTTTGCCTCTGCGGCGCGTTTGGTGGCTGATGCGGGCTTTGACGGCGTAGAGATTCACGCTGGGCATGGCTACTTACTGTCGTCGTATCTTTCGCCTTACGCCAACCGTCGTGATGATAATTACGGCGGCAGTTTGGAAAATCGCGCCCGTTTATTGCTCGAAGTGGTTGCGGCGATCAAGGCTGCGGTAGGTGATGACTTTCCGATTATGGTGCGTATAGACGCCCATGAATATCGCACTGAAGGCGGAATTACCCTTGGTGATGCTGTCGCAGTTTCCAAGCTGCTAGAGGCGGCGGGTTGTCACGCGATTAATGTCAGCGCCTACTCAAATAACAGCGCAATCGGCTTTACTGAGGGGCCATTGGTGCATGAGCCCGGCGGCTATATAGGTTTTGCCAAAGCGGTTAAGGCGGCGATAGGTATTCCCGTCATTGCCGTAGGTCGTATTGAGCCGGATGTTGCCGAGCGTCATATCGCCGCAGGGGATTTTGACTTTCTGGCCATGGGTCGGAAGTTATTAGCGGATCCAGAGTTGCCCAACAAGTTGCGCGAAGGTCGCCAGAGCGATGTCCGCCCCTGTATTTACTGCTATATCTGCGTTAGCCAAATCTTTATAAATCAGCCGTTGCGCTGCGCAGTGAACCCCGCTGTTGGCCGTGAAGAAGCGTTAGGGCAGATCGTGCAGGCGGAGACGCCTCGTCGCATTTTGGTGGTTGGCGGTGGGCCCGGCGGTATGGAGGCGGCCCGTGTTCTCGCCTTGCGTGGTCATCAAGTTCAACTTTGGGAAGGGGACTCAGTGCTCGGTGGTACCCTGCGGGTTGCTGCGTTGGCTTATGAGCCCAACGGCCAATTGTTGAGCTATCTCAAAAACGCTATTACTGAACTGCCGATTGCGGTATCGCTAAATAAAATGGCAAGCATTGAGAGTATTAAAGCGGCGCGCGTCGATGCCGTGGTGTTGGCTACCGGCGCGAAGCGCAGTGCGCCACTTATCGTAGGTAAAGATTTGCCCCATGTACTGGACGGCGAACAGCTCCGAGATATGTTATTCGCCGGCCGCGCGCAGGGTAAATTAAGGTGGTATCACCGCGTGATGCTGCGCCTGTCTCATATGCTGGGGCTGAGCCGCAATATCGACGTGCTCAGAAAGCTTAGTCATGTGTATATGCCGCTGGGCAAAAAAATATGCATTATCGGCGGCGGCCTAGTGGGCTTAGAAGTGGCGGAATTACTCGCTGAACGGGGTCGTCAGGTGACGGTGCTCGAGGCGGATCGCGACTTGGGTAGCGAGCTGAGTGTTGTGCGCCGCTGGCGCGTGCTCCACGACTTGAAATCCCATGGTGTGGATCTGCGCCGGGGGGCAAGTGTGAGCGAGATAACAGCCGGTTCGGTCTGCTATACGCAGGGTGAAAGCCATGGCGAGATAGCGGCCGATAATGTGATTATTGCGCTCGGTGCAGAGCCAGATACGTCAATATTGAGTCAGCTATCTGCAATCAATATCGACGCACATAATATTGGTGACAGTGCAGAAGTCACGTATATCGATGGCGCGATACGCACCGCCCGTGAACTCGCAATTAGGCTTTAATATGAAAAAAATTGTCGTGGGCTTACTTGTCTTCACCTTGTTGTTAGCGGCGGTAGTGTTGTCTGTTGGCTATTACTATTTACGAGGCGCAACGCCCGCTTTGCCGCCGCTCCAGTTGTTCATTCACGGTCAGATTTTAACGATGGATGATAGTAATCGCGTGGTCTCAGCGATGGCGGTGCGTGGTGAGCGTATTGAAGCACTGGGCAGCAATGATGAAATTTTGGCCCTGCGTCAGGCTGGTACTGTTGTATATGACCTTAAGGGCAAAACGCTACTGCCCGGGTTTATTGATGCCCACGGGCATTTTCCCGGTACGGGCCTTAGCGCGGTGGGCAGCGATTTAAGCAGCCCGCCATTGGGCGCTGTTCGCAGTATTAGTGATATTCAACAGCACTTAGCTGAGGCAGCAAAAACAGGCAAGGACGAGGATTGGGTGTTTGGCTTTGGCTACGATGATTCGCTCTTACTAGAAAAGCGTCACCCGAATCGTCACGACCTCGATGCGGTGTCTACGACGCGACCTATTTACCTCATGCACAGCTCTGGGCATTTGGCGGTGGTAAATACGGCGGGTCTGCGCCGTGCCGGAATTAGCGCGGAGACAAGCGACCCAGAAGGTGGTGTTATTGTTCGCGAGGATAATTCCACCCAGCCCAGCGGCTTATTACTTGAACACGCGACCGATCTGGTGGCTGCCCAAGCCATGAATTTCTCGGGCCTTGATTTTCTTGCCATGGTGGACGCCGCCCGGGACCAATACCTTGCCGCGGGGGTCACCACAATCCAGAGCGGCGGGGTCGATTCGCGCTTGCTCAATGGTTTGTATTGGCTTTCTAAGTTGCAGCGTATACCTCAACGCGTGTTGGTCTGGCCCTTGGCCGACAAAGTGGAAGCGGAGCTAAATAGCGGCGCGCTGAGCCTAGAGGATTTCCAGTCAGATACGTTTGCGGCCTCGGCAATAAAAATCATTGTCGACGGCAGTATTCAGGGTTACACCGCGTATCTATCCGAGCCCTATTACCAGCAGCAAACCGGCAGTAGTGATCCCGCCTATCGCGGCTTCTCTCGCTATAAGCAAGATGAATTGAACGCACAGGTGAAAAACCTGCACTGCAAAAATTACCAGTTGGCGCTCCACGGTAACGGCGATGCCGCAATCGACATGGTGTTAACGGCCATTGAATATGCTCAGCAAGCTTGTCCGCGCGCTGATGCCAGACCGATTTTAGTCCATGGCCAAATGGCGCGTGCGGATCAAATTACGCGCATGAAGCAGCAGGGCGTTACCCCCAGCTTTTTTAGCGCGCACACCTATTTTTGGGGCGACCGCCATCGCGATCAATTCCTCGGGCCTGAGCGCGGGGCGCGGATTAGCCCACTCGCCGAGGCGGTGGCGGAAGATTTGCGTTTTACCGTGCATCTGGATTCGCCGGTCGTACCCATGGACATGGCCAGATTGCTGTGGACCAGTGTCACTCGGCAAACCCGCAGTGGCGAGGTGCTCGGTGCCGACCAGCGTATTAATACCCTGCAAGCGCTGCGCGCGGTAACCATTGATGCCGCTTGGCAAAGTTTTAAAGAGCAGGACATTGGCTCGCTAGAAACTGGGAAATTAGCAGATTTGGTTTTGCTCGATCGCGACCCTTTGGCTAGCGACGATAATTTACTGAACTTCAAGGTAGATCAAGTTTGGATTGCGGGTCGCTGTTATTTTCAGCGCGGCCGCAATGAATGTGACGTGATTTCAAATGAATCACGCTAATAAAGTATTAGGAGCCGTTATGACGAACAGACTACAGGGCAAGGTTGCCATTATTACTGGGGGCGGTCAGGGCATTGGCGCGGCTACGGCAATTCGCTTTGCTGAAGAGGGCGCAAAGGTGGTGATCTGCAGTCGTCGTCTTGAGCCGTTGCAAACCGTTGCCAAAACTATTCAAGATGCTGGCGGCGAATGCCTGCCGCTGTCGGTGGATGTCAGTGACGAGTTGGCGGTCAAAAAGCTAGTTGAAGATACCGTCGCCCATTTCGGCAAAATCGATATTATCGTCAACAATGCGGTGTTGATGGTGCCGGGCATGTTGGCTAATCACAAAACCAAGGCTTGGCATCAAAACTTTCAGGTGTCCCTCGATGGCGCCATGTTCTTGATGCGCGAATCCTTTAAGCAATTGCGTGCCAATGGTGGCGCGGTGGTGAATGTATCGTCGGTATGCGGTCTGGCTGGCTCCATGGGCACTGCCGGATACAGCGCGGCTAAAGCAGCAATGATCTCATTGACCCGCAACGCCTCAATCGAATGGGCGCCCAAAATTCGCTGCAATGCGGTGGTGCCGGGGGCCTTTTTAACGCCGTCGCTGGAATCGGTAAACCCCGATGAAGACAGCCAAAAAGCCACGGGAAAAACGATTCCCCTACAGCGTATTGGCGATCCTCGCGAATGCGCGAATGCGATTCTGTTCTTGGCCAGCGATGACGCGTCCTATATCACTGGTGCTGTTCTTCCGGTAGACGGTGGCCGCATGGCTGAACTCAATACCGGCGCAGCGGCCTGGGGAGATTGACGATGACGACTTCGCTAGAGCAGCGTATTGATCGACTGGAATCCTTGGACGAAATTCGGCAATTGGTAGCCAAGTATTCTTTGTCTTTGGATATGCGTGATCTCGACGCCCACGTGAATTTATTTGCCGAAGACATTCGGGTGAGTAGGGAACACAGTGGCCGCAGTCATTTAAAAGCCTGGGTAGACGATACCCTGCGCCACCAGTTTACCGGCACGTCTCATCACACCGGCAACCACATTATCGAGTTTAAAGATCCAGATAATGCCATTGGCGTCTTGTACTCTAAAAATGAACATGAGTGCGGCGGTGAGTGGGTGATCATGCAAATGTTGTACTGGGATGATTACCAGCGCATCGACGGCCGTTGGTATTTTCGGCGGCGCTTGCCCTGTTACTGGTACGCCACTGATTTGAATAAGCCGCCAATCGGCGATATGAAAATGCGCTGGCCGGGCAGAGAGCCCTACCACGGCGCATTTCACGAGCTATTTCCTAGCTGGAAAGAGTTCTGGCAAAACAGCCCCGTAGATGCGCCGGAGGTTGCCGAGCCCGCACCGGTCGACGAGTTTTTAACGCGTATGCGCCGCGGCAGTCCCGCACCAAAAATTAGGGTGAGATAATGCAATTACTGAGTCCCGTAAAGCTGGGCAGAATGAGTTTGGCGAATCGTGTGATTATGGCGCCCATGACCCGCTCCCGCGCTGATGCGCAGGATGATATGCCTAATCAGATAATGAAAGACTACTACGCCCAGCGTGCTGGTGCCGGTCTCATTATTACCGAGGGTTGCCATCCGAGCGCGGAAGGTAAAGGTTATTGTCGCACGCCAGGTATGTACACTCAGGCTCAGCAAGCGGCATGGGCGGAGGTTTGCGATGCAGTGCATGCGCGCGGCGGCAAAATTGTGCTGCAGCTAATGCACTGTGGCCGAGTGGCCCACAGCGATAACAAAGGGGCAGGGGTAAGAACCGTCGCGCCCTCGGCGATTCCAGCCCAAGGTCAAATTTATACTGAAGCCGGTATGCAAGACTTTGTAATGCCGGTGGCGATGAGCCTAGACGATATTGAACAAACCATTGCCGATTATGTAAGCGCGACAAAGATGGCATTTGCCGCCGGATTTGATGGCGTTGAATTGCATTGCACCAGTGGCTATCTTCCCGCTCAGTTTCTTAGCACTGGTACAAATCACCGCGGCGACCAATACGGCGGCTGCTTAGAAAATCGCTTACGTTTCGTGCTTGAGTTATTAGCGGCAATGACCGCGGTAGACGGCGCTGATCGTGTTGGTATGCGAATTTGCCCTGGCAACCCCTTTAATGATCTGCGCGATGACGATCACTGCGCGACATTCGCGGCGCTACTCGATGCAGTCGACCAAATGGGCTTGGCGTATTTACACGTCATTCGCATGCCCAAAATTCAAGATAATATCGCCTTGGCGAAAGCGCATTTTAGTGGTCCGCTCATTGTGAATGACAGCTATAGCCGCGACGAGGCAGAAGCGGCGTTAGCAGATCCGCAGATCGCGGCGGTGTCGTTTGGGCGGGCATTTATTGCCAATCCAGATTTACCACATCGCTTTGCAAATGACTTGTCACTGGCTGAGATGAACCCGCGTTTACTCTATTCGCCGGGCCCCGAAGGCTATTGCGATTATCCTGTAAGTCAGTAATAACTATGGCTTATAGCAAGCGGTAATACTTGTGTGTGCTCAGCGGCAGAACTTATAAGCCTGTAGTTGGGTGACACATTAGGATTAATATGAGCATTAGCTTGACCGTTTTTGCTGTGTTTGCTGGAAAGTAACTTCTTTACCATCCCCCTAATATTCGCATTAACACCTTAATAAAAACTACATTTCATGGGAGTGAAACTATGAAGTCCCTTGCTCATTGCGCACTAGCGCTTGGTTCGGTGTTTGCTTTAGTGTCGACATCCAGCTTTGCCCAGCAAAAGAATATGATGCTAGAAGAGATCATCGTTACGGCCCAGAAAAAGGCGGAATCTTTACAAGACACGCCAATCGCGATGGATGCATTTAATGAAGAGGCCCTGGCGCGTGAGGGTATCGGTAGTATTGGCGATTTGGCGAATAATGTCCCCTCGTTAAATATTCAGCCGTTTCCAATTAACACCACAACCTTGCGAATTTATATTCGCGGTATTGGACTTGTTGACGCCCAGATAACCCAAGACCCGCCGGTGGGGGTGTATATCGACGGTGCCTATATTGCGCGCTCCTCGTCCCTGGCAACCGAGATTGCGGACTTAAGCCGTATTGAGGTTTTGCGCGGGCCGCAGGGCACCTTATACGGTCGCAACTCCACCGGCGGTGCGGTGAATCTCGTCACCCGCCGTCCTGACCCAGATGCGCTGTTGCTAAAGCAAAGCTTGACCTACGGCGACCGTAATCTGTTTACCAGTAAAAGCATGTTAAACCTGCCGCTTTGGCAGGGCTCGGCATTAAAACTTTCCTATCTTGAAAAATCTGTTGACGGCTATATTGAAAACACCGGCTTGGGTGGTGACTTTGGTGATTCAGCAACCACAGGTTACCGAGTCGATTTTGGCTGGGATATCGGAGACACAATTCGGCTTGATTACGCCTACGACAAGGCCGATGTGGCCAACACCAATATGGCTTATTCTGCGGTATTGCCGTCGGAAGATATTCCAAACCCCGGCGCAAATTCTGGCATCGCCATTACCAATTTGATTAACTCTGGTGCCCGCCAGTTTTACGACTTTAATGTGTCGGGGCGCCGCCCAGATAAAATGCATTCTCCGGTCGATCTTGTCGAGGCGGATAATATTATTGACGGCCATCAGCTGAGCCTTAACTGGGATTACAGTGAGCAATTAGCGATTAAATATATCTATGCCCAGCGTTCGCTCTTTGACAGTACGCCTACCAATTTAGGCACTGGTGCTCGCACCGACGGCTATCGCCTTGATAATAATGCTCTGCTTGGCTTTCCTGTCGCGCCCCTTGCGGGTGGTACTGCGCCATGTACCCCTGTTTGCATAGGCCGAAGCGTTTTCTATGATGGCTTTCAGCCCGACATCACCCAAGAACAGTCGTCTCATGAGCTTCAGTTCTCTGGCGGCCTGCTGGACGATCGTTTGTCTTATATCGCGGGTTTATATTATTTTGAAGAAACTGCGCACCAGGGGGCAGACGAAGTCGGCCATTTACTTTCTGCGCCGCTAGGCAGTGCTCAAGACGGCAATAATACCGGCAACCGCATTGAAGTCATGACCCAGCAGAATGCCTATATAGAAAACACCGCAATGGCTGCTTTCATGCAGTTGGCTTGGCGGCCGGAGATACTAGAGAATCGATTAAGCTTTACCTTGGGCTTTAGGCATTCTCAAGACAATCGTAAAGCGCGTCAGCAGCGGCGGCAGATTAGCTTTTTAGTAACCCCTGGTGACGGTGACAATACTGACCGGGATGATATGGATATTGCTACCCAGCTTCCGGAAGTGTTTTACGATGCCTACGGTGACCGCGATTTTGACGACCAGTCCTATAGCCTGGTTGCCGCCTTTGACCTTAGCGATGAAATTAACCTTTATGCCAAGCGTAATGAAGCCTATAAAAGTGGTGGCTTTAATACGCGAGAACCCGTCAACGCCGGCGGCGCGGAGCGTTTTAGCCAAGGTTTTGATCCAGAGAAAGTAACGGCCTATGAGCTGGGTATTAAGTCGCGCCTGTTCGAGAATAGAGTGCAAGTTAATGCCGATGTGTTTGTGCAAATTTTTGAAGGCCAGCAGCTTAATTTTGGTATACCGAACGCGGTGAGCGATACCACCGTTGCGAATTCCGATGAATCTACCCTACAGGGCTTTGAATTTGATACAACGTGGTTGGCCCACGAAGATCTGGTGCTGATTTTTAATTATGCCTATCTTGCTGCCAGTATTGACCCTAGCGCCAACCCGCTGTCTGGCGAAATTGACGACGGCTTTGTGTTTGACTCAGCGCCACGTCACGCCTATACCGCGGCCATGGATTGGAGTATTTGGCAGGGTAATACTGGTCAGCGCCTGGCTTTTAATGCGACCTATTCCTTTACCGATGAGCGCAATGGCGGGGTGAGAAGAGATACCTCGACCTTCCAAATAGACCGTCAAGCCGCGTTTGCGGTGCTGAACGCGCGCCTTGGTTTATACGACCTGACACTGTTTGATGGCGATGTTGATATTGCGCTGTGGAGTAAGAATTTGCTCGACGAAGAGTACAGCATTAATAATATTCATAATTTGCCGGAAGCGGGCCGTTCGGTCATGTTTGGCGAGCCGCGTAGTGTTGGCTTGGACTTCATTTATACTTGGCAGCGATAAAATTTAAATAGAGAAATGACGCTGGGCAGTCCAATTGCTCAGCGTATACAGCTTCCCGTATACCCTATTTCCCGTTACAGCCCTGTAAAAAATTCATCACGGCAGTTTCAATATTGTCGAGATAAACCTCATTCTCAAGCCACTCGGGCCTGTCCTTTAGCGCTGTGCTTATTAAGCCTTCAATGATATTCGCGCTTATAAACGCGGCCTGATCGAGATCGCTAACGATAATTTCGCTTTTGTATTTTTTTAATAGATCAGGCAACCAATCTTGCCATGACGGTTGGTGGAAAACCTCGGTCATGTGTTTGTTGACCTTGCCGTGAAAATCAAAAAAATCGTGATACTCCCGATAAAAGCTGCCGTGCAGTCGTAGGTAGCGCAGATGTAATTCTGCGGTGACGTGAATGAGCTCGTGGATGGTGGCGCGCAGGGAAATCCCAATCTGTGCGGCAACCCGGGGCGTCACTTCTCGGCAGACTTGGTCACTTGCCGCAGCAAATTCTTCGCTGAGCAGATTCGCGAGTATGGCCTCTTTATTTGGGAAGTATTGGTAAAGGGAGCCAATGGTCACTCCGGCAACTTCGGCGATGCGGTTGGTTGTAAGGCGCTCTTCGCCCTCGTCGGCCAATACCTGTTTGCAGGCTTGGATAATGGCGTCTACCAATACTTTTGAACGGCTCTGACTCGGCCGACGACGGGGTTCTGGTGGTAGTTTCTTCATTGTCGAAACCCATTGTGTATATGAACCCCTCAACTGTAGCAAATCGGGGCTACTTTGCGCCCTACATTCGGGGTAGCTATTGCCAGATTAACAGAAAGCGTAAACGTGAGTAGTGTCTTATTTATACATTGAAAGAGCTTGAAGCTCCCGTATATCAGGGGTTTGTGATTGAAGTGAATGGGCCTAAACGCGAGTTGTTGCAGCCCTAGCGGGGACGTAGAGTCAGCTGACTGCTCAATTTAACGGACCCTTTATTATGTACTTTGATATTGAATATTACTGGCGGGTGCTACGCCATGTGTGGTCGCTGAAGGTTTGGCGTGGGCGTCGACGCATGTTATTCCGGCTTGTTTTCTTGGTGCCGCTGATAACCCTTATTCACGGTCTTTGTTTTGTTTTGGACTACCTTTTTTTTCCCCGCTTGTGGCGCCAAAAGATTCGCCAGCCGGTATTTGTGGTGGGGCATGCGCGCAGTGGCTCCACCTTGATTCATCGCCTATTAGCCGCCGATGGCGAAACCTTCAGTTACTTTCTGTATTGGGAGACCTTCTTCCCCTCGCTGCTCCAGAAAAAAATTATTCGCGGTCTCGGCTGGGTCGATCAGCATGTGTTTGGTGGTCCGATTAAAAAGCGGCTAATGGCCTGGGATGAAAAAACCTTTGGCAAATATCGTCACATTCACGATATGAGTTTGTGGAACTCAGAGGAGGACCAATTCGTTATGCGCGGCGCATTTCTTACCCAGCAGTGGGCCTTGGATGTGCCGATGATGGACGTGATTGATCTTTTCCATGTTGACGAAATGCCGGTGAAAAAGCGTCGTCGTTGGTTGCGTCACTATCGTGAGTGCGTTAAACGCCAATTATTGCTCAATGGCGGTAGTGGTATTCATCTCAGTAAAAACCCAGTGATGAGTGGTTGGGTAGAATCCTTGATTGAGACCTTTCCTGATGCCCGTATCGCGGTAGTGGTGCGCGATCCTCGTGAGTGCATACCGAGTGTGCTGAAATTGGTAGAAGTCAGCTGGAGAGCCAAGGGCTGGCGGCGGGAGGATTATGACGCGTCGTTGCGAGCCTTAACTGAAGTGTCTTTCGAGACCTTTCAGCATCCGCGTCAGGTATTGGCGCGCCACCCGAACACCCCACAAATTGTGGTCGATTATCGTCAGCTGACAAGACAACCACGAGCTACGGTGTTGCAGGTCTACGAGGCATTCAATATGACGGTATCGCCAGAATTCGATCGTTATTTACTTGCTCAAGAAGATAAAGAACGCAGTCACACTACCCGGTTTGCCTACAGCATAGACGACTATGAATTGTCGCCCGAGCGTATCGAGAAAGAGCTAGCGGTGTTTTTTGATGACTTCGCTTGGCCGCAGGCCACGCAATGACGCGTTTTTTTGTTGTTCTGCAAACTGAACGGGAGAATATTAAATGACCATGGATGCAAAGACAGCGCAGCAAGCCTTGCGCGCGGCTTGGGATGAGATGATTGGGTCTTTACAGCAAGCCCGTGAGGCCATCGACAATCCCGATCTCATGCCGCCGCCGACAAGTGATCGCAATTTGGCCGAGGGTTACCGCTATCTAATGGGCTATGTGCACAGTGCGGTCGAGCGCGCATTTCACAGCGATCCCCAGCGCCCCCAATTTCGCAATGTCTTGAGTGCGATTAATCGCGGCACCATCGATAACGCTGATGCCATTTATTTTTTTACGCCTATCGACGGCCGCGCAAGCTACCGGATTCACGGTGAAATGGGCGACTCTCAACATTGGCGTGGCGGAGAGTCAAAGGCGGGGGTGCGCAAGGCGCCTCACTATCTTATTTTTGAAGCCACTGCCGGTGGCCTAGCGGGGGATTCCGGTGAGCTGAGTGAATTGCGGCCGGGAATGAAGGCCCAGACCGGGCGTCTTGACTCCTCGTGCATAGCGGTCAATGCCGACGGCAGTTTTGATATTTTACTGGCGCCGGAGAAACCGGCTGATTATGTCGGCAATTTTATTTCCACCTTAAAAATCGTCGACAGGTCCCACCCCACAAACCCTGAACTTGGCCCAGAGCGTTACGCCAACTACGTAAGTGGACGTCAGCTATTTAACGATTGGGAATACGAGGAGGCTATTCATTTTGAAATTACGCCTTTAGCGGTGGTCGCGCCGCCGCCAGCGTATTCGGCAGAAAGCGCCGCAGCACAGCTGCGCGAGCTTGGGCAATTGGTGCGCAATCAGGTGCATTTTTGGAATGCCTTCTGGACTATTCCAATGGGCACCTACGGCGAGCGCCCCGGTTCAATTCCGGGGGTGGCGTTTAAACGCAATGCCTTCAATAACATCAATGTCGCCTCCGGCGCGACAGGCGGCGGTATGAGCACCAATCTCTACGCGGGGGGCATCTTTGAATTGGAAGAGGGGGAAGCGCTAATTATCGAGAATCGAATTCAACTGCCGCCCAACTATATCGGCTTTCAGTTGAGTAATCTGTGGGGTGAGTCCATTGATTACGCCAACCGTATTAGCAGTTTAAACGGCCATCAAATGACAGCAGATGCGGATGGCGTCATCCGTTTGGTGGTAGCGCACAGCGACCCCGGGGTGCCAAACTGGTTGGATACCAGCGGCCACCGCGAAGGCTTTCTTGCGCCGCGCTGGGCTTACAGCGAAACGCCCACGCCTGAGCAGTGGCCCAGCCTTACCGTGCAAAAAGTGGCTTTTGACAAAATTCGAGAGCACTTACCGGAATCAACGCCCGTTGTTAGTCAGGCGCAGCGACAACAGCAAGTGGCATTGCGCCAACGCCATGTTCAGCGGCGCTTTCGCGCGTTTTAAGGTCGGATGATCGAGAAACCGAATAATTTAGTTTCAACAAAGGAATAAATCATGAAGGTATTAGTGGTAGGCGGTACGGGCTTAATCGGCGGCGAGATTGCACTTTATTTGCAAGAAAACGGTCATGCGGTAACGCTGATGTCCCGCAAGCCGACGACAGTGCCGGGGCTGGCTGATATGTCGTTTCTCCAAGGTGACTACATCAATGACGATTTTTCTGATGGCCGCCTGAACGGCTTCGATTGGCTGGTGTTTTCGGCGGCGGCGGATATTCGCAATATTCCCCAAGACGGCTCTGTTTCCCCCCAGGACTTTTACACCAAGGCAAATGATGAGGCGGTACCCCGTTTCTTTGCCGCTGCTCGGGACGCAGGGTTTAGCAGGGCAGTGATGGTGGGGACTTTTTACCCGCAAGTTGCGCCGCAGCAGATCGGCGTTTGCCCCTATGTCACCTCGCGCCATAATACCGACGTGGCCGTCCGCGCGCTGAGTAATGAAAAGTTCTCGGTGTGCAGCATAAATGCACCGTTTGTCCTCGGTAATATCCCCGGCATGGATGTGCCTTATATCAGTGCGCTGGAGCAATACGCGCGGGGCAATATTCCGGGCCTACCGGTATTCGCGCCCAAGGGAGGCACCAACCACATCAGTTCTCGTTCGCTTGCACAGGCGGCGCTGAATGCTTTGAATAAAGGCGAGCCGGGCAAGGGCTATCTCGTTGGCGACGAGAATTACAGTTGGAAGGAATATCTTGAGTTGTGGTTTGAGGCAGTGGGAAATCCGCTGGAACTTGAGGTTAGAGAAGACGATCACCCCATGTTCCCTAATGTCATTATGTTTGCAGGCGCCGGAGCCACGGTGAGCTATGAGCCAGCGGCCGAGGATATGGCGGTACTTGGCTATGATCGTCATCAGATCAAAGCCTTAATTAAGCGCATTGTTACGCCATAGCGATAGCCTGAATTGATGGGATTTTATCTCGGAGCGGGTAGATGTCGTGGCGGGCGTCTACCCTTCGATGGGCTTAGATAAAGGACTCGGCGTGATTCAGCTCCTCAGTATTATTCCTCTTCGCTTAAAACATCTTTTGTACTTATGTGTAATAGGCGACGGGTTTTAAGCGGCGGACACGTTTTGTCATTTGCTCGAATGTCGCTTGGCGACACAGCTGACATTGCTAAACAATCCTCCTGTGAGACATTGTGACACCATCCTGCTCAATAATATCGATAAGGAAGGATTATGCTGAACAGCAAACTACGGAGTGGCGCCTTGGCGCTGATGGTGATCCCCGCTGCCGGATTTGCCGCTGGAGAAAGCGGCCGCCCGCAGCTCGAAGAGGTGATTGTTACGGCCCAGAAACAGCAACAAAGCTTGCAAGACGTCCCGGTCGCGGTAGCTGCAGTTGACGGTGCCAAGATACGCGATGCGGGTCTTCAGCGTATTGAGGAGCTCACTGCCTATGTGCCTAACTTTAAAATGGCGGTGACTGGACAAGGGAACGCGGTGTATATCCGCGGCGTTGGCTCAGGTGATAACCGCGGATTTGAACAATCGGTAGGTATGTTTATTGACGGTATTTACGCGGGCCGCGGCCAACAATTTCAGGCGCCATTTCTTGATATTGCCTTGGTTGAAGTACTGAAAGGGCCGCAGGGAACACTTTTTGGGAAGAACACCATCGCTGGCGCAGTGAATATTACTACTAGCCGGCCAACTGAAGAGCTAAGCGGTGAGCTGAGCTACCAGCACAATTCGGAGCTGGGTGCGAATGAGATGACAGCGGTATTGAATATTCCCATGGGGGACAGCTTTTCTGCCCGTGCGGCGTACAAGCGGCTTGATGAAGACGGCTATGTCGAAAATTTTATTCTTGATCGCAATGAGGCGCAGCGCGCTGATGAATCTCTGCGTTTAGCACTGCGCTGGGACGCGAGTGACAAGCTAGACGTGAATCTTAAAATGGAGCGATCTGATTTTGGTTTAACGGGCACAAGCTTTCAGCTTACCGATAATACCGGTACGTTTAATTTGTACCAATCTAATATTGCCTTGCCAATTGATTTACCTATTTCATTACCTCTACCCTTGCTGTCGTTTAATTTGGAGGACGAAATAGACCCTCGCGAGGATGGTCAGCTTGACCGTCGAAAATCCGACAAGCAGTTTGCTTGGCAGCCAGCGATGACCCAAAATAACAGTGATGCTGCGGTACTGACCTTAGACTATGAGGTGTCAGATACAATTACTCTGACAAGTATTACCGGTTATTCCCAGTTTGATTTCACCTTTAATTTAGATGCTGATTTTACTGATCTGGAGTTTATCGGCACTGAAAATACTGAGGATTTCACTCAGCTGAGCCAGGAGTTTCGGATTGCGGGTAGCGCTGGCGAGCGCATCGACTTTATCGCCGGTGTTTACGCGCACACCCAAGAACTAAACAGTACACTATGGCTTAACTTGGACTTTGCTGCGCTGGGCATACCAAGTACCTTGCCGATTCCGGGTTTAAGCTTGTCGTTGCCAACCCAGTTGGCGACCTATACCGAATTTGATCAGACCACCGACAGCGTGGCGGTATTTGGGCAAGCAACATGGAATATCACCGAGACGCTCAGCGCGACCTTTGGTCTTCGTTGGGGGCAGGACGAAAAAGTGGCGAGCAAATATTTAGATGTTGCCGAGTTTCGTTCTAAAGAGCGCACTGTCAATCCGTTGTATGCGATTATTGCTGGTGCGTTAAATAATTCAGAAAATCACAATATTAGCAATGCGCGCAAAGTGGCTAATGTCTCCCCGGCGTTTAATCTGCAATGGTATGCCGTCGAAGACGTAATGACCTATTTCCGTTACGCCAAAGGCTTTAAAGACGGTGGCTTTAATGCCAGCGATACCACGGCCAGCCAAGATGCATTTACCTATGAAGATGAAGAAGCTGACACTTTTGAATTGGGCATAAAAACCACCTTACTCGATGGTGCGGCAACATTTAATGCGGCCGTATTCTATACTGAATTTATGGATCGCCAAGTCAGTAACTTTACCTTAACAGGCTATGTGGCTGGCAATGCGGCTGAATCTATTACGCAAGGTGTTGAGGCTGATCTGCGCTGGGCATTGACTGAGCGCTTAACCGTGGGTGCCTCAATGGCGTGGCTGGACTCTTACTTTACCTCGTTTGTGGATGGACCGTGTAATGCAGAGCAAACCGACGCTGCCTACCGGGCCGGTAATCCCGATTGTCGTCAGGATCTGTCTGGCGCCGGTACGGATTATGCGCCTGAAGTGTCGGCGAGTTTAACCAGTCAGTATATTCAGCCTATTGGCGATGCAATGGAATTGCGTGTGCAGCTCGACCTGAATTACAGCGATGAATACTTTTACACTCAAGATCGCGACGAGTCTGATTTGCAGGAAGCCTACTACAAAATCAATGGTCGCCTGTCACTGCTGAACTTTGCCAAGGGTTGGGAAGTCGCGCTGATTGCCAAGAACTTAACGAATGAAATGACCCGCTCAAGCGGCAATGATGTTCCATTATTTGTTGGTGCTCACTTTGCGGCAACCGATGCGCCGCGCAGTGTTGCGGTAGAGGGTGTATTGCGCTTTTAAGTACCGCCGTTTTGTTGATTTAGCCTAGCTTTTGCTGGGCTTTTTTATGCCTGGGGCGCTAACTTGCGGAGCGTTGCATTGAAACTGCACAGGCAATGTCCGTTTTGATTGAGCGTGCCACGGGTAAAGCCCATTCTTCCTGTTTCTTTCATTAGTTCGATATCGGCGATGATGTTCTGGCCGATCTCGCCGCCTTGGAAAAATTGCATATTGAAATCAATGGTGACAACGCGACCGAGCGCAACGCAGCGATCAGTGTACAAGGGTAAGTAGAACGCCTGTTCGGCGCAGGCTGCGAGGAAACCACCGTGCAAACCGTACTGAATATTTCGACTGTCTTCATTGGTGCTGAACCGCGCCTGCGCTTTACTCGTGGAAACTTTACGAAATTCAAAGGCGCCCATTTGGGCGTCGAAGGAGCGTCCGGCCACCATTGGCATGGTTTGCCAGTCAGATTCAGAACAGTGCGGAAAAAAGGTGTTTGTCATGGGGTGGTGTCCAATAGTCGGGCAATAAAAAACGGCGCCCGTTACCGGGCGCCGCGATTCGTTTGCAAGCAAGTAGGTTTTACAAAGGTATGAATGTCACTGGTAAGCCGTCTGCGGGGAAGATGAGGGGCACCCAGCTGCGCGGCATGTCGTAGCCTTCTTTAACCTGTATTTGGTAACGGGTCAGCAGATGGAAAAGGAATAGTTTGGTTTGCACTTCGGCAAAATTCAAGCCCAAGCATTTATGGGCGCCACCGCCGAAGGGTACCCATTGGAAAAAGTGCTTCTTGTCTTCGGCGCGCGCTTTAGAAAACCGCTCTGGATCAAACTTAGTGGGTTCGCTCCAATATTCTTCCATGTAATGGGTGAAGAGTGGGGATATCGCTACCGCAGTATTTTTGGGTATGTGATAACCGAAAAGCTCCATGTCTTTTAGGGTGCGACGCGGAATGGCGGGTACCGGCGGGTACATCCGCAGGGCTTCTTTGAAGACCAGTTTACTGTCTTCCAGTTGCCCTAGGTCATCGTATTCTAATTGGGGTTTGCCAAGGGCCTTGTACTCTTCCCGAAGTCGCTGTTGCCACTCGGGATTTTTAGCCAAGGCGAAAATGATCGAGCAAAGCGTACTTGTTGTGGTGTCGTGAGCGGCAAATAGTAAAAAGATAATATGGTCGCGAACAGCTTCGTCGGAAAAATGGTTGCCGTCTTCATCTGTGGCGTGACATATTTGGGAAAAAATATCGCGACCCTGCTCGCGGCGCTTGGTGTTGATGTGCGCCATAACAAAGTCTTCTAAGTGCTGCCGACCACGCAGCCCCCGGTGCCAAAGGGTGCCGGGTATCGGCAACTTTACCACCGCCATTGACGCCAACATGGTATCGACAAACGCCTGGTTAACGCCGCTGGCCTCTGGGCCCATTTCAACGCCGAGAAAAACTTCGGCCGCTACTTCCAGTAGTAATTGCTTTACCGTGTGCTGGAAATGAAATTCTTGGCCTTTTGGCCACGCTGCTAAACCGCTTTCTAGCTGGGGGTTCATGGTGTCTAAATAGCCTTCAATGGCGCTTTTTTTGAAAGCGCCTTGAAGGATTTTGCGATCATAGCGATGTGCCTCGGCATCTTTAAGCATTAACCCATTCGGGAATAAGCGGTCAAGCAGCGGGTTCCATGCCAGCATGCTGGAAAATTGCGCTTCGCTGTTTTTGAGTACAACTTCATTGGCCTCGGGGCCGAGTAGAGTAAGGCTGTGCTGGAAGAGGGTGTTGCCTCTGGAAATTTTTCCGTATTTTTTGAAGCGCAGTTCAGTTAAGGCTTTGTAATTGCGCAAAAAGCTAAAGGTCTGGCCAAAGACCGGAAGCCCGCTTGTTCCAGGAATGTGGGAAAGGCTGCGATTTGGACGTCGTGGAAGCTCTGCTTGATCAATACTCTGGCTATTCATTTTTTTCCTCATTACTGACCGTCGCCATTGGGTGGGGGCGTATTCTAGCGGGCACACTATGGCAGTGGCGTAATGAGGTCTAGTCGGCGCGCGACGGCCTTAGTCGGTATGTGCCAACAACGCCAAGGATGCGGCTAGCCGCTGTTATAGATGTGTCGTAGCTTTTGTTTTTGGTCGGGCGATGCCAACTTCAGGCACCCCAGGACTAACTCCTAATCCGAGACACTGATAGCCTAGCTCTGTTGGTTTTTGCTTACTTATTAATAATAAAAAGTGACTTTTATATCCGCAATTTTTCTTAATGAGTTTTTTAAACGTGTAATTGCTATCACTTTTTTACCGTCAATTTGCCGCTCGCGTAATGATACAAAGAGGAATGAATAGATGTTTGATAGTTTTATGGATTATTTGGCCTTTCAAGTGAAAATGCGGCCCGATGCATCATTTGGCAGTGACGCCAACGAGCAGCTGACTTATGCCCAAGCCTGGCAACAAATTGGCCGGGTGGCAGCCCGCTTGCAGACTGGCGGTGTTGCTAAAGGTGAGCGGGTGGCAATACTCAGTAAAAATTCGCTGAAAAATTTCTTGGTTTTTTTGGGCTGCGCGCGAGCGGGCGTGGTGCCGGTTGGTATTAACTACCGATTTACCGCTGATGAAGTGGGCTTTATCGCGGAAAATGCCGAAGCGCGCGTGTTGTTCATTGACGGTGAATTTGCGCCCTTGGTCGGCAGTTATCTCGCGGGGGTTGAGCAGGTTTCAATTGTTGGCGAACTCGATGGGGCCACACCTTTAGACCGCTGGATTGGGAATGCTGGTGAGCCTGCCCCAGTGATTATTCACGGTGATGATGTTCTCTTTCAAATGTACACCAGTGGCACCACCGGTCTGCCCAAAGGCACTTTACTAACTCACCGTAATTTGATCTGCAATAGTATCCAAGCCCCGCTGACAACTGGTCGTGCGCCACGGGCAGGGGATCGTGCCTTAATCATTGCCCCCACCTTTCACGCCCTCGGTTTGGTTGGCGCCTTGATGGCGATTTATTACGGCTGCGATCTCGTCCTACATCGGGACTATGATCCTGTGGGTATGATCGAAACAATGGCCAACGAGAATATAAGCTATGTGTCAGTTGTTCCCGTTATGCTGCAATTCTCTCTGGCGTGTGTGCCGGATATTGAGAAATACGATTTTTCTAATCTCCGTTGGATTAACTATGGCGCATCACCGATTTCGGTCGATTTGCTAAAGCGTTGTTTGGCGGTCTTTGACTGCGAGTTTTATCAAGGATACGGACAGACTGAGTCCACCACGGCCTTGACCTTTTTAACTAACGAAGACCATATGCGCGCTTTGCAGGGCAAGCCTGAACTTCTGCGCTCATGTGGTCGAGCGGTGTTTGGCACCGAGCTGCGGGTGGTTGATGACAAGGGCAATACCCTGCCTATCGGCGAAGTCGGCGAAATATTAGGGCGTGGTCCACAGGTGATGAAGGGGTATTGGAAATCTGAGGAAGCAACCGCTAAGACGCTTGTCGATGGTTGGTTACACACGGGCGATGCTGGTTATCTCGACGAAGATGGCTATCTTTTTCTTAAGGATCGAGTGAAGGATTTGATTATATCGGGGGGTGAAAATATCTACCCTGCTGAAATAGAGAACGTACTTATGAGCCACCCTAAAATTGCAGATGTTGCTGTGATCGGTGTGCCTGATGAGAAGTGGGGCGAGGTTGCATTGGCGGTTATAGTGGCTGGTGATCAAGGCGAGATTAGCATTGAGGAACTGACTAGTCACTGTCGAGAGTCGCTGGCGGGTTTTAAAACGCCCAAATACTTGGAATACGTGGCTGCGCTGCCAAGGAACCCAAGCGGCAAAATATTGAAAAAAGAGCTGCGGGCTAACATTGTTCCCAAATACCAAGGCGAAGTGGTCTAGTGACCACTAAGACACCTTAGTTTGAGCAACTTGATATCGCAATAAGTGAAGTGGTTTTCGGTCATTGACCAACTGGAGTTTAAAATGAGTAAGTTTTTAAGAACTTTATTACAGCGCAGCTATTTAGCATTGATAGCTATCCCCTTTAAACTGATGCCGTCGCTGGCATATATGGCCTTTACTGGCCAAGGTAGCACGGCGCAGCTATGTCGGCACATTGCACGCCAGGGCATCCGAAAAGTGCTAGTAGTGAGTGATAAACCCTTGGTTGAGCTGGGTATCGTTGCCCGTGCCGTTGATGTTCTGACAGAGGAAGGCCTTGTCTGTACGATTTACGATGGAACATTGCCCGATCCGACTTTTTCTATGGTCGATGCTGGGTTGGCGTTGCAAGCCGAATATAACTGCGATGCGGTATTGGCTATTGGTGGCGGCTCGTCAATTGACTGCGCGAAAACTATTGCATCCGCGGCGACTAATGGCAGAGACGGTAGGAAATTAGTTGGCTACTTTAAAGTGAAGAAGGCGCCCTTACCGTTATTTGCACTGCCAACAACGTCTGGCACCGGTTCGGAAGCGACGATAGCCGCGGTAATTTCTGATCAGCAAAGCCATGAGAAATTTTTTATTGCCGACCCAAAAATGCTGCCAAAAGCCGTCGCGCTCGACGCCGATTTACTGCTCGGCATGCCGGCGGCGATCACCGCGGCAACGGGAATGGATGCCTTAACCCATGCAATCGAAACCTATATTAGTCTATGGGGCACCGACAGTAGTAATGCCTACGGTTACGCGTCGGTAAAAATGATTTTTGAGTATTTGCCCCGCGCCTATCGTGACGGTAGTGATGCGGTAGCACGTGAGCAAATGGCAATTGCAGCCTATTATTCCGGCATGGCAATCAACGATGCCGGCGTGGGCAATGTGCATGCAATTGCGCATCAGCTGGGTCGTCAGTACGGAACGCCTCATGGCTTAGCTAACGCATTAGTAATGCCTGAAGTTCTGCGTTTTATGGCGAAGGCTGCACAGGAGCCGCTGGCGAAATTAGGCCGACTTATCGACGTGGCTGGCAGTGGTGATAGTGATGAAAAAGCGGCTGAGAAATTCATTGATGCTATTGCTGACTTAAATCGACGCTTAGGTATTCCTGGCCAGTTAGATAGTTTAAACAAAGCGGATATTCCGGCTATTGCTGCCGCTGCGGTTAAGGAAGGCGCGGCTTATCCGGTGCCTATTCTGATGAGCCGAGCAGAGTGTCAGGCTATTTTAGCGACATTGCTAAGCACGACCGAGAGAGCTGCTGCATTCGCCTAGTGTTAGTGTGCTGAGCCATAAAAAAACCGGCAATTGCCGGTTTTTTTATGGCTCAATTTTGTGCTATTTAAAACGAAATAGATTGTGTTGCTCACCGCTGGAGACTACGCCGCGTTGGCCTATTACGTCTTCGCTCATCAGCTGTGCAAATAGCGCATCGTCTTGCTCAGTATGGGCGACGAAGCGGGCGCCACTGTCTAGGCTGCCAATAATAATACCCTGCTGTGGCCCGTTGTTGTCGCAGACCACAGTGAAGCTGTCGACGTGGCCATGGCCGCTGGGGGCGTCGTCGATGTGGTGGTGGGGCTGGGCATCAATCTGAGCTTGCAACGCGGCGTCGTCTCCGCGCTGCCAGCGCATCTCGCTTGGCTTTGCGCTGTAAATACCGATAGATTCTTTGGTCATATACCAGCCGTTAGCCGTGATTAGCCCCTTGTCATTAGGGCGTTCACGAAGTTGCTCTACTAGCGTGACAACGGCATGCAGGCTATAGCCGTGACCGGGGCCGCCAAAATAAGGCAGACCGCCGGTTATACTGAGGGGGCGTTGGCCGAATGGGTCTATATTTAACGCATCGCAGGCCATTTCTACCGCACTGGGGAAGCAGCTATAAATGTCCATTAAGGCGATATCGTCAATATGGCATCCCGCACGTGCAAGTGCGGTTTCGCCAGCGAGAGCGACTGCGCCAGAGCGCGATAAGTCCGCGCGCTCGGCGACGTACCACACTTCGTTAACGTCCGCGCAGCCGTTGAGGTAAATCCACTGATCTTCATTTATACCCAACTCGCGGGCGGTAGCAACCGTCGTCATGATGACGGCGGCTGCCATGTCGATATTCATCTGCGCGCAGAGATATTTGTTGTACGGTAGTGCGAGACAGGGGCTGCGCTCTTCGAAGCTGACGAGTTGTTTAGCACTGCGTGGCCGCTGGTATGACCATGCATCTGGATTGGCGGCGGCGGTGTCGCTTAGGCCCTGCATAATTTTACCCATGTGCTCTTGGTGTTCGCTTAAGCTGTGTCCATAGCGATGGCGCAGGGCATTTTCAAACAACGCGTACATATGGGTAGGCAGCCATAAATTGTGGCGGAGCTCTTCCGAGTGGGTCCCGCTGCGCTCAGCCCAAGGTTGTTGAGTATCGCCTTTTACGTCGTTTGGCCAGTGGCTGATGTCGCCACCACCACCGAGTAAGCTTTTGAAACTGGCCGTCAGTTCACCGCCGCAAATAGCCACAGCGCGGCGCAGGCCTTGGTTTAATTCCTTGGCGAAATGGTTAATTAGCATTTGCGGGCCGTTTCCGCCATCGGGGGCTTTGAGGCAGCGCGCATCCTTGAGTCCAAGGCGCTTAACGAGTTCTGGACCGGGAAAACGGCTGATTAATGCACCGAGTTCAGCAGATACCTCGAGCAGACTCGGTTCAGTACACAGGGTGTCGATGGCACCGCGCAGTGCTTCGCCGCGTCCGCTATTTTGTAGCGCGAGCTCTAGGGCGTCGTGCAGGGCATCAGTGGGCGTACGATTCGGGTTGCCGGTGTCGCGATAAGTACGCTGGCTGACACCGACCAGTATGGGGGTGTTGTCGGCTGCATTCATAAGGAGTCCCGTTTCAATAATATAGCGCGAATAAGCGCAGAGATTGGCGCCAATAGTCTGCATATTGTGGGGTTTTGAGCGCGGCAGCAGTAGCGCTTGTGATGCCAATTATGTCGCGCTGCGCCAAGGCTATTTACACTTGTTGGAAGGCGGCATGATTGGCTCGGCGCATCGCTTGAGGCGAGTTTCCGTAGTAGTCACTGAAAGCTCGATTGAAGTTACTAGGGTGTTTGTAGCCCAGCTGGTAAGCGATTTGCTTCAGGCTCATACGCGTGTTGTATAAGTATTCACGGGCTAGCTCCATACGCACGTCGAGGCAGATTTTTCGAAAACTGCTGCCTGACTGATCTAAATGCCGCCGCAGACTGCGCGGACTTAAGCGCAGTAATTTGGCGGTGTTTTCTAGTTTAAAGCGGCAGTCCTGAGGTCTTGCCATTAACAGGCGTTTTACTTGAGGAACAATCCCTGCACTGCGATAGCTGTCGCCAAACATGTGTTGGACGTGGTGAGAGCAAGCAATGAGCGCTTGCTCATTGCCGCTGGGAATGGGGCGCGACAACCACGCTATTGGCAGCGCGATTGTATTTCTTGGCGAGTCAAAATGTACGGTACAGCCCAGCAGCTCGCTATACCGGGCGGCGTGATCTGGTGGGCTGCAACTGAGCTCAACATAGTCGGGCACGGCTGACCGCCCCTCAGGCAATATGGCTTGGACATAGCGCCATGCGGCGACGCTGCACAGCTCTAAAATGAGCTGCTCGATGGGGAGCGCATTGTCGGTAAGTTGAAACTGGATTAGACCATGTTGCTCGGCGCGCTCGAGCTTGGCCCTTACTAGAAAACTGGCTTCGCTAAATGCGTGGCAACTAATATTCGTTGCTTGCTCGCAATTGGCGGCTGTCAGCATGGCATAGCCGAGCAAGCCTAGATCACTGAGTTCCGCGAGGTCACCCAGCTCTAAGGCAATGGCTGGTGCGTCGTGACTGCGCAAAGCGTTTAGTAGCACCAAGGTATTCACCAGCTTGTTACTGCTTTGGTTCTGCCACCATTCCTCGCCAAGATTACAGCGTCGGCCTAGCTCGGCGCAGTCGATCTCGGGGTAGTGTTGTTGCAATAAGCGCCACAGAACCCGTAGTAATCGGGCGCCGAGCTGCTCCATTTCGATTAATTGCACAATGAATAAACTATTTTGGCCATAAATGATAAAAATTGACGGTCACTAATGATAATACTTTAGGGGGCGGAGGGGGACAAGTTTATCTCTTAACTTGTTAGTCTGTGGGTGACAAAGGCTTGTTTCAGCCGCCTACAATAATAGCTGCGTGTTGGTATGGCCGCGGCAGCAGTCATACTAAAGGGAGTGGAAAATGCGAACGCCTACAGTGTGTAAAGATTATCTCGATAACCTATTAGGGTATCTTGGTGCCCAGGGTGTCAGTGCTCGGCAGTTGCAGTCAGTGCTGCGCTTAGATCCACTGGACCATCTCAGTGAGCAGGGCAGGGTGCCGCTGCGATTATTTGAATTAACCCTCGACGCCGGTGCAAGTTTGTTGAATGACCCTTGTTTAGGTGCTCATGCAGGTACAGATTGTTCGCGCACGCCATGGGGGATGGTGGACTATCTCGGCATGAGTGCGGCAAATAGTCGCGAGGCGGTCGATGCTATGCAGCGTTATTCTCGCTTATTAATTGATCATGGCGATATGGTGCTCAGCGAGATTAACAGCGAAACAGCCTGTTTGAGTTGGTTACTGCCTGCGCGTAAACAAGCATCTCGCCATGTCGTTGAGTTTTTCTTTGCGAATTGGTACCGCGTGAATAAACCCATGTTAGATAAAGGCGCAACGCGTCGAGAAGTGCATTTTGCCCATAGTGGGGCCGGTCGTGAGCAGCAAATGGCTGACTTGTTTGAGGCGCCGGTTAAATTTGGCAAAAAAGTAAATGCGGTGCATTTTGGCCGGGCATTATTGGACCAGCCAACGCTGTACCCCCACCCCGCAATATACAAATCGTTAGAGCAGGCTGCCCGGATTGAGATGTCAAATTTGCAGTATGAAGTCCGTTTAATAAAAGAGGTGCGCGATTGTATTATTGACCAGTTGGCAGACGGCGTGCCTCGTCTTGAGGATATCTCGGCGCAGCTTGGCATCGGGACACGGACATTGCAGCGACGTTTAAACAGTACGGCAACAAGCTATAAAAGCCTCGTTGATGCGACTCGTCGTGAGCGCTCACTTAGGCTGATGTCACAGAGTGAATTGGCTTTGTTGGATATTTCTGCGGCGCTAGGGTTTAGTGATCAGAGTGCTTTTCAAAAGGCATTTAAACGCTGGTATGGTCAAGCGCCAGGTCGCTTTCGGGCAATTTTACAAGCTGGCTGAGGGCAGGGCTGTACTTGCTTGTGACCGTAAACAGATCAACAGCCTTGGTTAGTGTGTGATTTGTGTTTGATGGTTTGCTTCGGATTGTTTGGCGTGACCCTCTGCAATAGGGTGCACGCCAGACGTTTTTAGGTTTAAACGGCGTCCAATATTTGCTTTGCCGCCTTATGCAGAGGCGGGATCAAAGGTGATTGGCATTGATTTAATTGTGTTAATAAAAAAGGAACGCATATAGGTTACGTCGCCGGCAAATTTCGGATTGCGAATACGTGGAATCAGTTCTTCAAAAATAATATTTAATTCCATGCGGGCTAAATTCATGCCCAAGCAAAAATGTTCACCAATGCCAAATGCGCGCATTTCCCGGCGTAGTGTCGGCATTTTTTTGGCGCGGTGAATATCAAATTTCATCGCATCTTCGCCGAATACATCTTCATCGTGATTAACTGCATGGTAATGTAATACGACTTTATCGCCTTTCTTTATATTGTAACCGTTCCATTCAATATCTTGGGTCGCTGTCCGGCGCATCGCAATAAACGCCGTGTTGTAACGGAGCATTTCTTCAACGGCATCGGCGATATCTTCTGGGTGGTCAACCAAGTGTTGAAGCTGGTCCGGGTGCTCCATTAAGAGACGCATGCCGTGTGCCGTCGCAGTGCGGGTACTTTCATTGCCGCCAACCATAATCAATATGAACATCCAGGCGAACATTTCTTCGGTGACTTTCTGGCCGTCGACTTCCCCGTTTAATAAAGCCTCTACAACCTGACTAGTGGGGTTTGCGCGCTGCTTAGCGGCGAGTTCAGCGGCGTAGCCCATGACCTCAAAGCTCACTGTGTTGGCTTCGTCGCGACTGGTGGCGAGGTCTGGATCATCGGCGAAGGCCATGATGTTTGTCCACTCAAAAAACTGCTTACGGTCTTCTTGAGGAACACCAAGTAGCTCAAGAATGGCCATTAAGGGAAGTTCTGCGGCAATATCTTCTACAAACTCACATTCCCCCTTGCTGGCGACACGATCAATAATGGCGCGTGCGCTCTCGCGCAACCACGTCTCCATATTGTTCACCGCTTTGGGCGTGAAGGCATCTCTGACGATTTTGCGGTACTTCATGTGCTTAGGCGGATCCATGGAGATAATGATGTTCTCCTGCATTATTGCTTGGATCTCTTTCTCGCTTTCGTGTACTTCCATTGGGAAAGCACCCTGCAAGTTTGACGAAAATAGGTCTGGGTTTTGCGAGACAAAGTCCAGTGCGTCGCGTTTAACAACGGCCCAATATGGCACGCCATTCTCTGGATCTTCCATGTACATCATTGACCCTTGCGCTCGAATTCGAGCGAGCTCTTCGTAGGGCATTCCATTTTGATAGGTATCCAAGCTCAGTAGATTGGCAAATGGGCACTGACTCATAATATTTCCTCTGCTGTGTTGCCGGCACGCGCGGCCTTTATTTTTTGATCGAGCCAAATTCTTGTCGGCGATAGATTGCGAACTTTATCAATGAAAGATGCGATAAGAGAGGGGGAATTAGGTCAATGAGCAAGCCTAAACGGCCAGCTTTGCTGTGATCAGCCGCCGCACTTGGTGAGACGCAGCGAGGTATGGCTAGTACTAATGAAATAATGAGGGTGAGACGATGTATAAGGCGCTTTAAATGGCCGGAATGTCGTCAGCTCACACGCGGAAGAAATTGCCTTAGATTTAATGAATTGTAGGCGTCTGGCCGCACAGCTTAAAGCGAGTTTTATGTTGCAATGGCTAGGCTGCCACGGGTATTCACGGCATTATAGGGCGCTGATATATAAATAATAAGGAGCCACCCGCAAATGAAGGTGATTCGTGTGCTTGCTGTGGCGCTGCTGACGCTGGCTTTATCGGTCTTTTTTTTGGTGCGCAATATTGGCAGCGGTCTTGGGGCAATGAGTGTGCATAACGGTAATTGGGTCACTAATGTGGGCACAGGCTCAACTGACGCCGGAATCATGCTGAAAGCAACTATAGCTATGGGCGGTTTGCTGGCCTCGACTCGCGAAAATTCCATGTACTACCGGCTGGATTCGTTGGACGGACAGGCGCTAAGTTTGAATTGTCGCTATCGAATAGAAGGCAAAGACTACGACGCCGACTGGTGGAGTGTCACAGCCTATGGTTGGGACAACTTTCTGATACCAAACCCGCAAAAGCGCTACTCTTTCAATAACGAGAATATCCTCCGCAACCCAGACGGCAGCTGGGTGATTTATGTGGGTGCCGAGGAGCAAACTGCAAACTGGCTACCGGTCGGGCCTTCCGGGGCGGCGTCTTGGCGTAAGCGTTCAGGGCACGATTTTGATTTGTTATTGCGCCTCTATACGCCTGGTAAGGCTTATCTTGAGCAACCGCACTCGGCTCCCCTACCTAGGGTAACGCTGGAGAGCTGCTCATGAAGTTTCTCAAGTGGTGTCTCAGTATTCTACTCTGTGCCTATCTTGGCCAGTATCTTCTCGCCCTTGCGCTACCGAATCTTGTGATGGAAGTTCTCTACCATCGCGGTGGCGTAAAGCAGGCTTACAACACCTTGTATATTAAACCTCGCGCTGACGAAGCCAGCCGTGAGGTGGTGCGGCCCAGTCCAGATCTATTCTATGGCAGTTGTATTTACAACTTGGCAGAAGGGCCGCTGTTGATTGAGGCTAAGGTGCCGGAGCGCTACTGGTCTATGCAGTTTTACCAGATGAATACTGATAATTATGCTGGTATGAGCAATCGCGGCGATGGCCGGTACCGCGCTGGTACGCATGTTAAGGTGACTTTGATCGGTCCTAACAGCAACCCTGAGGACTATTCCGGCGAAGTTATCCAGTCACCGAGTCAGCGGGGCATTATGCTGCTGCGGGCATCGGCAATAGGTGAGGCCTCTGCCGCCTTAGCGGCGCTTAAGCAAAGCCGGTGTGGGCCGGTTTAAATCACGCCGCCGCAAGGCCTGAGTTTTTGCCTTTGTTAGTGGCTCCGCGAGCGCTATAGGCATCTTGCGCCTTAATATAGGTGTATTTTGTATGGTAAATGTTTGCAGGGCGTGTGCTTTTAGTGGAGAAAGGCGGGCAGCCATTTTTTACTTTGCTTAGCATACCCTAGATGTATTTCCTTAGGTGCGGTAGCACCCACCAATCGAGGTCTCATGAACACTGAAAAGCGCATAAAAGTGGGTGATATTGAACTGGCTGTTCAAGAGTTTGGCGACGCTGGACACCCGGCGATGGTGTTGATTATGGGCTTGGGCATGCAGATGGTGTCTTGGCCAGAGTCATTCTGTGTGGCCTTGGCGGCGAAAGGGTTTAGAGTCATACGGTTTGATAATCGCGATGTGGGTCTGTCTCATAAGCTTGGGGGTGTGCGTGCACCCGGCGTCGTTAAAATGTTGTTGGCCTCTAAGCTGGGCTTTCGCTTAGCGGTGCCCTATCAGTTGACGGATATGGCCAAGGATACGGTATTGCTGTTAGATGCCTTAAATATTGAATCGGCTCATATCGTCGGTGCATCTATGGGCGGGATGATTGCTCAATTGCTGGCCGCCAACTACCCGGAGCGCGTACTGACATTGACCTCGATTATGTCGACAAGTGGCAATCCTCGTTTACCTCAGCCCCGCGCCAAGGTGTTGCTGAGGCTTGCGGCGGCGTCGGCAAAAGATGAGGCATCATATCTCAATACGGCAATGCAAACCTGGCGAATTATTGGCAGTCCAGCATACCCGCCTAGCGATGCTGAGTTGCGCGAAAGGCTGCTCCTCGCTTACCGGCGCAGTTATTACCCGGCTGGAATTGCTCGACAATTGGCCGCAATATCGTCCTGCGGTAGCCGAGTCGACGCCTTAAAAACGATTACTGCGCCGACCCTGGTGATTCATGGCAAAAGTGACCCTCTGGTGCCGGTCGATGGTGGTATAGACACCGCCAAACATATTCCCGGTGCTCGCCTTGAATTGTTTGATGGCATGGGCCACGATCTACCAGTACCGCTTTTACCAAAGTTTGTTGCCTTAATAAGCGCTCATTCTCACCTGCGTTAACCTTCGGCTGGTGATCTCTGATAAAGGGCATTCCGCCATCTGCTTGCAGCTGAACCCGCCCGTGTAGGGGCATCATCCGCCGAAATAGTGGTATAGCGGGTGCGCCGTCTGTCTGAATTAATGTCGTACAGATTACTGCGACGATCTCCCAGTGTCGGTACAATACGCACAGCATAGCAGCTGAATAGCGTTTCAAAATGTTTCAATTGTTCTAGTGGAAATAATCTGCTGGTGGCATATTTCAAAACCATATGTGTGTTTAATATTGATTGGGGCTGAATGGCTGTCAATTATTTGTAATGAGTGGAGTAAGTAATGGTTGATGTAAGTTCTGCGCGACTAAGTAATATCGTGGTGCACCGAGTTGGTAATAAAACTCGCGAAGAGGGTATGCGTCTTGCAGAAAATGAGTCGGAAGTCAGTGAATCGTTGGCTGAACTACTTATTAAAAGCTACTTAAGTCCGCTCGCAAAGCAGAAAGAGATATACGATTTCTTTCATGAGTCTGACTTATCACTGAATACTGTTTCCAATATTACTGGAAAATTATTTTCTGAACAGAGTGACTTTGTACTGCAAACACAGGCGATAGCCAAGCATTTATACGCAACATCAACACATCAAAATATCTCCTCTGGAGATCTTGTCTTTTTGCTCTTTACTGGGCTTAAAGTTGACGATATAGAGTCAAATGGTCTTGCAATATTGAAAATAGAAAATAAAGATTATTTTCTTGAGATAGCTGAATCATCGGATTCATTTGACATTATTGAAAGGTCGGGTATATCGCTAAATAAAATACAAAAGGGTGCTTTAGTGCTTCCTAACGAACAAGGTGTTTTTGTTGTCGATAATCTTGGGCAGAAAACCAAATACTGGAAGGACTCTTTTCTAAAGGTATCGCCACGAGCAACGTCAAAATCCTACGCTAAGATATGTGGCTCTATATTGAAGGGAATAAGCTCTAAAATTGAAGATTCTCAAGATGTTGCTGATTTGAACGAGAAAATCACCGAAAAAATAAACTCCTCAGAAATTACATCGATAGCAGAGATAAAGGATATTTCCTCTCAATACATTGATTCAGAGGCCTTGTCTGAAGTGATATCCGGTGTGGTAAGCAGCACCGGAGTAGATATCGCCGATGATTACGAAATTAAGTCTCAAGACTTCGCGAAGCAAGCAAAGCCAATAACCAGTCGAGTCAGAGTAAGAGCCGGTGTGGGTCTGGTGATAAGTGATTCAAAATACTCCGTGTCGGGGGTTTCCATTACCGATAACCAAGATGGATTTCAGGCGGTAGTCAACATAAAAGCACGAAAAGAAACGTAATGGTCCTGTGAAATCGCTTCCCGAGTTCAAGTTAACTGAAAAGCTGGCGGACTCGGTGTGCTGGTCTATACTCAGCTTTAATGCTGGATATGGGGCTTATAGTAACTATTCTGAAGCGAATTGTTGGCAATGCGTTGAGTGGCAATAATAATAGGAAATTTGCTGACGTACTCAGCTGTCGCGAATCAGCGTCACTAATGCTAAGGTGGTGGGGTGTCAGCGTTGGCGCTTACTTTAGATATTATTGAAAAATGAGCGTAGGCGTATAGATCGTTAGAAGAATGACTAGGCGAGTAATTAGATCGGCGACGAGACCTAATAATGCTATTTCGTCGCATAAAAGCAAGTTTGTCAAAACATCACTAATGTGAATGTCGAATTAATATTATGGCGCAGAACAGTTGAATTTTGAAATGAAATGCTGCCCTAATCACATTGCGTCTATTATTTGCGCTGAACCAAAAGCGCATTTCTTATACTCCGCTAAATGAATTTAGAAGTAATCGTTGATTCGCTAGCTTAGTCCAATTTTTAATCGTAGGAAATTATCATGAATAAGCATCGTTTATTATCGATTTTGCTCGCCAGTACTTTTGTTGGTCCGGTTTATGCTCAAACGGTGTCCGTTTCCGCCGCAGAGTTAGATAGCCTCAAAGCCCAAATTTCTGCACTGCAGGCTAAACTGGCCGAAATTGAAGGGCAGGCCAAAGCCAATACGACAAGTGTGGCGGTAAATGCTCAAACCCTTGCGGAGCAGAAGACAGATAATAGCGCTGCGCCGGAGAAAGCGAAGTCTGAGGATGGCATCACGGTAGGGGGCGCGATTCGCACCAATTTCAATTATACGTCCTATAGCGAAGGCAATAAGGATCGTGGTGGCGATTTCGATTTCGATATCTTTCGACTGAATCTGCGAGGCGAAATCGGCGATGTATCGCTTAATGGCGAAATTCGCTTCTTTGATTATATGACGGCGATTAAATACGCTTATGTAGGTTATCAATTTAGCGAGAACTGGGAAGTGAACGCAGGTATCACTAAGGTGCCCTTTGGCAATAGCCCTTATAATTCGCAAAACTATTTTTTCAGCACCAATTATTATCTGGGTTTGGAAGACGATTTTGATCTGGGCGTCGTGTTCAAGCGTAGTGTTGCTAATAATTGGCAGTTAGATTTAGGCTTCTTTAAAAATGATGAGCTCGGTGGCGTAGACGGATACGTCGATAATCGCTCAGATCGCTACTCCTACGATATTGTCGGCGCTCGTACGGCAGGTGAAGGAATTTATGATGAACCTGGCCAAGCCTTGGCTGAATACAACACCTTTAGTGGGCGCTTTGCCTATCATTTTAAACAAGGCGAGCTAAGGACAGAAGTGGGCGTGTCTGCGCTGAGTGGCGGTATACATGACGGTCAGAGCAGGGCGGGCGATTATCAGGCTTTGGCATTACACGCCAATAGCCAATATCAACGCTGGCATTTGCAGTTACAGCACAGTGAATATCGCTACGACATTGATCAGCTAGAGCAAATTGCCGTTGGCGCCTACTCGTTCTACGACACCATTGCTGCAGAAGCGACGTCTACCACGCTAAATGTCGCTTACGATTTACCTGTCAACTTTGGCGCAGTAACAGGTCTGCAATTTTATAATAACTACGGCGTTGTTTACGACAAGTCAGATGACACCGCAAATACGGTTATGAATGTTACAGGAGTGTCGGTCGCGGCAGGTGGTCTGTTCACTTACTTTGACTGGGTGCATGCTAAAAATCAGCCCTTTGTGGGTGGCAGTGGTGCCGGTGATAGCGGTGATTACGAGCAGCGCTTTAATATCAATATCGGATACTACTTTTGAGCCTAGGAAATGCATACACACATAAACTAACACACGTACTAAGGATAATCTGATGACAGATAATAAGGATCCCATGGTTCCTGATGGCCAGGTCACTCCAATAGATACCGACTATCAAGTAGGCCAAGACAATATTGTGTTGAATATAGGGCCATTTGGCTTAGATATACACAATAGGGTGTTTGCTATCTCTGCTTTCGCGGTAATTGCCTTTGTTGCGCTTACGCTGTTCTTTCAAGAGCAAGCCGAGCCGATGTTCAGTGGCGTGCGGAATTGGCTAACGTCTAACTTAGATTGGTTTTTTATTAGTGCAGCAAACGTTTTTGTACTGATATGTTTGGTGCTAGTGGTCTCGCCATTAGGGCGTGTGCGCTTGGGCGGTACGGAGGCTACGCCAGACTATAGCTATTTAGGCTGGTTTTCGATGCTGTTTGCCGCTGGCATGGGCATTGGTCTGATGTTTTACGGCGTTTCTGAGCCGCTGACGCATTTCACGACCTCATTTGCCGGTACCGCAGTCGAGAATGGCGTGCGTAGTGACTGGGCTCCTTTAGGTGGCGCCGTGGGCGATGCCGAGTCAGCTGAACGCTTGGCGATGGCGGCAACGATTTATCATTGGGCGCTGCACCCGTGGGCTATTTACGCGGTAATGGCCCTGGGTTTAGCCTTGTTTTCTTTCAACAAGGGCTTGCCGTTAACGATTCGCTCGGTATTTTACCCGCTCTTAGGTGAGCGGATTTGGGGGTGGCCTGGGCATATAATCGATATTTTAGCGGTGTTGGCAACGATATTCGGCTTGGCGACGTCATTGGGTTTAGGCGCATCTCAAGCAGCCTCGGGCTTGAATTATTTATTTGGTATTCCCTTGGGCGGAACCACGCAAATCCTGCTTGTCATAGGGATCACCGCCATTGCGCTGATATCTGTGGTAAAGGGCTTGGACGCCGGCGTTAAAAGATTGTCTGAAATCAATATGATGCTCGCGATGCTGTTGCTGGCTTTTGTGGTGATTGTTGGCCCAACGTTGGCAATCGCCACCGGCTTTATTGACAACATCATTGCCTATTTCCGCTACTTGCCGGAACTAGCCAACCCGGTGGGCCGCGAAGACAGTAATTTTGCCTCCGGTTGGACGGCATTTTATTGGGCGTGGTGGATATCGTGGAGCCCATTTGTGGGGATGTTTATCGCCCGAGTTTCACGTGGTCGCACGGTGCGGGAATTTATTATTTCTGTGTTACTGATACCGTCTACGGCCTGTGTATTTTGGATGACGGCATTTGGTGGCACTGCGATAAAGCAAGTTGTGACGGATGGTTATCAGAAAGTGGTTGACGCGGACTTGCCCTTGCAGCTATTTAGCATGCTCGATGTATTGCCGTTATCCAGCATCACGTCGTTTATTGCTATTGTGTTGGTAATCGTGTTTTTTGTTACCTCATCTGATTCCGGTTCGCTGGTGATAGACGTGATTTCTGCCGGGGGCAAGGTCGATTCGCCAACGCCGCAGCGGGTATTCTGGTGCTTATTTGAAGGCTTGGTTGCCGTAGCACTTATTTTGGGTGGCGGACTGGTCGCTTTGCAGGCAATGGCCGTGTCGACAGGCCTACCCTTTACTCTGGTGTTGTTGGTTGCCGCATTTTCGATGATTAAGGGTCTGATGTCTGAGCCCCGATAATAGTAACTTGGTGGGGCTCGTCTGGAAGAATTTCTGGCCGAGCCTAATAGTCAATCACGGAGTAGGATAATGCTGGCCGAGCAATCCGAAGTATTGGATTTTTTTAGGCGTCACCCGCCATTTGCAAATTTACCGGATGACGTGCTGGCTACGGTAGCTGCAAATGTTGAGGTCGCGTATTACCGGGCGCAGTCGGCTATTTTGGCCTTGGGGCAAGATAATCATCAATGGTATGTGATCCGCAGTGGTGCGGTTGAGGTTTTTCGACGAGACGGGCAACTTTATAATCGCTTAGGTTTAGGTGAATTTTTCGGCGAGCAAAGCTTAATGTTGAATCGCCCAGTTCGCTTTCCCGTAACAGCCCTAGAAGATACCTTGGTATACCTCATTAGTGACGAGACATTTAATTATTTATTCGATAATTTCGAGCATTTTGCTGACTTTGTTGAAGTGGAAGACCAGACGCGTTTGCGTCAATCTATCGCCAAAGGCGAAGACGACGACTCCTTGCTTACCGCTAAAATAAGCACTTTAATCACCACCTTACCCATTACGGTGTCGAGCACCACGACCGTGCATCAGGCCGCGATTCGCATGACTGAGGAAAACGTATCCTCGTTGCTAATCACCCTTAACGAACAGGACTCGTCAGGGCGGCCAGCTCAGGTGGTTGGTATTGTTACCGACTTGGATATTCGCGGGCGCCTAGTGGCGATGGGCTTAAGCAGCGACATTCCCGTGGCTGATATTATGACCACCGAATTGATTTATGTGCAAAGTCATCAGTTTGTCTTCGACGCGATGATGCTAATGCTTAAATACAAGGTGCAGCATCTGCCCGTATTGAAAAAGGGCGTACCGGTTGGCTTGATTAGTCATCTTGATATTTTGCGTTACGAGTCGCAAAACAGCTTGTTTGTCGTTAAAAGTATTTTTAATGCCCAAAGTGTTGATGAGCTTGCTGTGCTTCTGCCAGAAGCTCAAGCCTGTTTCGCGCGCATGGTTCACCAGGACGCTAATTCCCAAATGATTGGGAGTGCGATGGCGGTGATAGGCCGCAGTTTTAAACAGCGCTTATGCGAGCTGGGCGAGGCGGAGTTGGGCGCCCCTCCCGTGCCTTATTGCTTTTTAGCCTTGGGCTCAATGGCGCGGGGTGAACAGCTTATTGTTACAGATCAAGACAACGCCCTTATTCTTGATAATAGCTTTGTCGCTGAGCAGCACGACGCGTATTTTAGCGCCTTGGCGAATTTTGTTAGTGACGGTTTGGCACGCTGTGGCTACAGTTATTGCACTGGCAATATAATGGCCAGCAACACAAAGTGGCGCCAACCTCTAGCCGTTTGGCAGCAATATTTTAATGAATGGGTTGAGAAACCCACCGCGGAGTCATTGCTACACAGCGCTATTTTCTTCGATTTAGAAGGCGTGTGGGGTCAGTGCCAATGGGCGGAAGAGTTGAATCAGTTGATTCGCCAAAAGGCGCAGACCAATGCTCGCTTTTTAGCTTGTATGGCCCGTAACGCCTTGCTCAGAACGCCGCCACTCGGTTTCTTTAAAGATTTTGTGATGGAAACCGATGGTCGCCAAACAAATTCGATCAATATGAAGCGTCGAGGTACCGGCCCCATTGCAGACCTTGTACGTGTGCATACCTTGGCGGTGGGATCTTCGGCGCGCAATACCTTTGAGCGCCTAGAAGATATTATCGCAGCAGGGATATTACCCCCCGGTAGGGGCCTTGATTTGCGAGATGCACTGGAATTTATTGCGATGGTCAGAATTCGTCACCAAGCTTTGGATATTGAATTGAAGCGTGAGCCAGACAACAATATTGAGCCTGAGCATTTGTCGGACTTTGAACGGAAAAATCTTAAAGAAGCGTTTCAAATACTAAGCAATGCCCAGCGTTTTTTAAAATTCAGGTATCAGCCGGGTAGGATAAGTTGAGAGGCTTTTGTGTTTTATCTCGCTAAAAATCAACTTTCCGGTCAAGCCCAAGCTATGCCGCAGGGCAAGCGATTGGATTGGTCCAGTCGTTTTGCTTTTTTGGCTGAGGCGAGTAAACATCCAAGCTTAAAGGCTTTTTATCAACACGGCGTTGTTGCCGCGTCGACCCCAATTGCCGATGTGTCTTTGGTGGCTTTGGATTTTGAAACAACAGGCCTAGATCCGCGTCGCGACAGCATAGTTAGTATCGGTTTAGTGCCTATGACTATAAGTCGGATACGCTGCAACGGTGCAAGGCATTGGGTCATTAAACCAGAAACACGCCTGCATTCAAGCTCAGTCATGATTCATGGCATTACGCATTCTGTTGTAGAAGATGCCCCTGAGTTTTCCACCATTATTGATACTCTGCTCGCACATTTGCAGGGCAAGACAGTTGTTGTCCATTACAGCGCGATTGAGCGACGGTTTCTGCATGCGGCATTGATGCGCCATATCCAAGAAGGAATAGAATTCCCCGTTATCGATACGATGGAAATTGAAGCGAGATATACTCGTACCTGGCGGCAGACTTTGTGGAATGGCCTAATGGGGCGCCAGCCTAGCTCGATTCGTCTCACGGATAGCCGCACTCGCTATCATTTGCCCTATTATCGACAACATCATGCCTTAACTGATGCCTTAGCTTGCGGCGAGTTACTGCAAGCGCAATGCGCAACGCACTTTACGCCAAGTACTCCGCTCAGCGCATTATGGAGTTAAAACTATGGGCTATGCCGAATTACCTTAAATAGTGATGCAAACCTGCTCAGTGTTTGCATAGTATTCCCAGGTAATCAGTCAGTGATAAATTAGCGCGAAAGCGTATAGTGTGGATTCACTTAAATCCGTGCTGGCGTCCTATTTTAATTAAGGTAGGTTTAATCGGAATTTTAATAGCGATGGAGAAAATAATAGTGCGATTGGTATGTGTGATATTGGCCAGTGCTATCTTGGCAGCCTGCGGCGGCAGTTCAAATTCGGGTAGTTCAAACGCTGGCGGTGCGGCTGAGGCAGGTAGTTTGGCGTCGTGGCCAGCGTCTCAGCAGGGTGAAAATCCGCCGCCAGCGCCTGAACAGTTTGAGCCCATTGTCAGCAATGGCGATGAACTGGCTAGCATGCTGCCGGCTAATATCGCTAATCGCCTTTTTGATCCCGTCGCCTTTGGGTACACCATAAACGATATTAGCGATCCGATTATTGTCGAGCACATGGTGCGCTCTACCTTTGCCCAGTTGCAAGATGGCTCACGTCTCCAGCACGCCTATCACTGGTATGGCCACCCTTATGAGAATGCCGAAGTCGCTTTAATCCCTGTCGAATTTCTGAATCGCTATGGCACTAAATTATATGGTGAAATTGTTTTGCCTTACGCGGCAAAAGGCAGTCCTAAAGAGGGGCCATTTCCCGTTATTTTTGCACTGCAGGGTTTGAATACCAATGTGGGTATGTACCGCTGGTGGCATCGTTTATTTGCGGACAATGGCTATATGGTGTTTGCCTTTGATTTTAGTGGCCAAGGTCATTCTGACGATGAGGTTGAAGGTGATCCCGGCAATAATTTACATGATGCTCAAGACGCGATGAATTATCTGTTTAAACAGTCGTCGGTTGCCAGTGTACTGAATGCAGAACAAGTAGGTGTCATCGGCCATAGCATGGGCGCAGGTGCGGTTCTGCGGGTTCAAGAGCAGGAGGCGGCAAACGCCACAGAGCCCAACCCGGTGCGCATTAAAGCTGGCGTGGCGGCTGCACCCGTGGGGGAGTCGGTGAGCGCGAGCCCGATTCCCATCATGATCCAGACCGGCGACCACGACGGCCCCATTGCCCCTATTCCATTTGCAAACCCGGCGGTGGTTAGGCCGCTTTACGATAGCCTTGCCAGTGATCGGGCATTTATTGTGGCGGAAGCCTCCAGTCACGGCCAGCACACCAATTACCCCTTAATACCCACCGCGACCTGGGGCCGGGAAATCGCTGCTAGCTACTCATTGGCTTGGATGAATTATTACTTGCGCGGCGACACCTCGGCATTGGCCATTTTAGAAGGCGGTCACCCGCATCTCTCTTATTTGCACGATAGTGCAACACGAATTAATGGTCTTGAAAAAAGTTATCGCGGTAATGGCGTAGTACCGGACCCGGCCGAGTTTCAATGAGATTTTTGCTCATAGTTTAGCGGCAGCCGGTATTATTTGATTGCATTACAGCCCACCGTGCTTATTCATCACAGTGTGAGGTGATTTTTGAGTATATCTAAAGACGAGATATGTCTGCTTGTGCCAAGTTTCAATATCTGAATACCAGTCAAAATCGTGGCCTAGAATGCCGAATTTATTGCCAATTTGGGATTGCTGAATATACCCCTTGCCGGGGGAGGCTGCTTAGCTAAATTCACTGCTTTATTCATTTTTCGCTAGACCTATGTTCTAAACGAGCAGTTTTGGATTTCTGTTGCTATTGTGAATATAGGCAATATATTTAACTCCGGCCTGTCTTCCCGTATGTGGTGCCTATTGCGATAAAGCTGAGTGAATATAAGGGCTTACCCGTTTTGTGGGTGCTTAGGTACGTAAAAGTACTGATGAGAAGTAGTCCTGCATAAGATTGCAATCATTATAATCATAGCTATAATTGATTTTAGTTAGTGTCGTTGTATCCGAATCATAATAAATACTTTGTCTCTTGGGAGATCACCATGAAATTCAAATTAACGCGCGTTGCCTCAGCCGTTGCTTTCGCGCTAGGCGGAAGCATTGCGGTTCAAGCCCCGGCCTTTGCTGAGGGATTCACGATTGAAGAAGTCCTAGTTACGGCCCGTAAAAAGGAAGAGACCTTACAAGATGTGCCGGTCGCGGTTACCAGTATGTCGGCGGATGACCTAAAAGCTTTAAATCTGAGTGACACCCAAGACTTGGGCAGCTTTTCGCCTGGTGTGCATATTGAAGCAGCACCTGGTCAAGGCGGAAGTATTGCCAAAGTGACAATCCGTGGTCAGGTGCAAACAGATACCTTAATTACGTTGGATCCGTCGGTGGGTTGGTATATCGACGACGTATATTTGGCGAGAGCATATGGCACCGCAAATAGTCTATTTGATATTAGCCGGATCGAAGTGCTAAAAGGCCCGCAAGGCACCCTTTATGGTCGTAACACGACCGGCGGTGCGATTAAAATTCTTACCGAAAAAGCTGATCCCAACGGTGAGCTGAGTGGTTTCCTTACTGCCGGTGTTGGTAATTACAAGAGCCACAAAGTTGGTGGCGCAATTAATATTCCATTAATACCGAATAAATTGGCGGTTCGCATCGCTGCACAGGGAGATAAGCGCGAGAATGGTTTTGGTGAAGTGACTATTTACGATCGCTTTACCCAGTCGCCGACCGGCGAAACGTCTGAAGTGGGCACCAGAGATAACGAGGTGTTTCGTCTTGGTGTAACCTATGACCCGAGCGAAGACTTGCGTGTATTGATGTCGTATGAGCAGAACTCTTCATACGTGACGATGGCGTCACGAAACTTTTCTGAAGAACCTGGATTCACAGGTGATGAACCGACTCCGCCGGCCTATTTCCCGTTGCAACGCAACTCTACTGACTTCTACGATTCTGCGGCGAACTTTGCAAATTACTCTGATTCATCAGCAGATACCTTTGCGCTGACCTTTGAGTACGCGCTTGCGGAAAATCTACAAACCAAATTGGTTTACGGTAACCGTGACGTTGACACAAACTATATGAGTGACGGCGATGGCACTGGTGCTCCGGTTGTTCAGTCAGAATTTCCATTTGAGCAGGTCGCAACTCAGGACTCCTTAGAATGGCAAATTAGTGGTTTGGCTTTCGATGGCTTTTTGGATTGGATTGCAGGTTTGTATTATTTCGAAGAGGACGGGTATGACTTCTCTCGCAGCGGTGGTGTGTCAACCTACGGAAGTGGTGTCAATTATAATTACAGCTTTGGTGCGGCTGAAAACAAGAGTAAGTCTGCCTTTATATCGGGTACATTTAATTTAACTGAAAAAGTTAATGCGACACTGGGCGCCCGCATTACTGAAGATGAGAAAGCGTTTTCGTCACAACAGTATGCGGTTCCGCTGGGAGTAGCATCAAATCCTGGTCCGTCTGCAGCGGTATGTCGAATCGATGCCATTAATCCGCCACCGAATGCTGATTTCAATCAGTGTACTTGGTCAGATAGTGAAACCTATCAGTTTGTTTCGTGGACTGCGTCCGTGGATTGGCGTCTTAATGCCGACTTAATGACTTATGTCAAATCATCTAGCTCGAGCCGTTCTGGCGGACAGAACGCGCGGGGCTTGGATGCTGATACCTCAAAACCCTTTGATGAAGAAACGGCAACGGACATTGAGCTTGGCATTAAATCTGAGCTATTTGAAAATTCAGTTAAGTTAAATGCGGCCTATTACCACACCTTTTATCAGGATACCCAGCAGACTAATCTTGTGAATACCCCTTCTGGGCTAATTACTCAAGTGGTTAACGCCGGGGATGCAAATATCGATGGTATCGAGGTCGAGGCACAGTGGGTTATTACGCCACACTGGATGCTATCGGTAACTGCAGGTTACCTTGACTGGGAATTCGATAAACCGGATTCAGGTTCAACCCCAATTCTGCCATCGGCTCCAGAGTATGAAGGAACTGCGCGGTTAAATTACTTTATGCCGACGGCGGCGGGCGACTGGACCTTTGATGTGAACGCCTCATCAAGATCAAAACTACTGGGTAATATGTCTAGTGGTCAAGATGGCATCGATGCCTTCCCCGCGGCGACTTCCGAAAGTCTTACGCTTATTGGCGCTCGTGCTCAGCTTGATGTGAAAGATACTAATCTCAATGTGTCATTTTGGGCTAGAAACCTTGAGAACAAAGAATATTCAACTAGTGGTTTAAATATTTACTTCCCTGGCCAGCTGGCGATATCTAACCAGCCGCTGGGTGAGCCACGAACCTTTGGTGTAGATGTTACTTACAGCTTCTAAGGTGAATTAATACGGTCTGTTTTTAGCTTTGCCAGCGCTTGTCGCTGGCTTTTTTTTGTTTTTTTTAGCAATGTGAATGGGGTGAGTGTTTTGCAAGGGATTGATTTGAAAAATATGTCGTTGGCCAATGTTGTCGCGCTACAGGCTGAAATGCAGCCTTTGCTTCAAGTTCTGCGTTTTGTTCACGTTGATCAAGGTGGCGTACTTTTTAGTGAAACTCGTAATTATGCAGAGTTATGGAGTAAGGCCTCAGCACTTGCTGCGATTATCAAAGAGCGGCAGCCGGACCAAATAGGCAATATCGCTTTAATGATGAATAACCACCCCGAGTTTGTAGAAACCATGGTGGCGAGTTCAATTTTGGGCGTGCCCTTTGTGCCCATAGATCCGCGAGCAAAAGGCCTGAAATTGGCCTATATGCTGGCACATACCGACTGCGAGGGTTTGGTCTGCGCCGATTATTGTCTAGATCAAGTGCTTGAGGTACTTGGCGAGGATGTGAAATTAAAATGGATTTTGTGTGTTACGAGCAAAGAGCTTGCGCTGAACGGTAATGTTATTGGGGCTACTAAGATTGAGCATTATCAGCAGCTACTAAATAACGCCACATCGCGGCTGCCGGCGGCGGCAAATTCGTCAGATTCACCGATGTTTATGATGTTTACCTCGGGCACCACCGGTAACCCCAAAGCGGTTGTCTATAGTCAGGGTCAGTATATGGCGCAGGCCGATAGCCTCGCTAAATTAGGGGCGAATGAGCATGATGTGTTTTACACCGGCTTATCTTTAACCCACATTAATGCTCAGAATTTTTTACGCAATGGCCTAGCGCTGGGCATCCCCGTGGTGATCAGCCGCAAATTCAGTAAAAGCCGCTTGTGGGATATTTGCCGCGAGTACGGCTGCACCATGTTTAGTTTGTTAGGGGGCATGATTCCTGAAATTTACGCGGTTCCAGAAAAGCCGGGCGACGCAAAAAACCCCCTTAAACTCATTCTCAGCTCGGGTATGCCGGTATCAATTTGGACGGACTTCGAGCGTCGTTTTGGTGTTCGTTTATTTGAAGTATACGGGGCGACGGAGGGCGGTGGCCTAGCCAACCCGCCGGGTATTGGCCCGGTGGGTAGTATTGGAAAGCCAAGTGCAGATTGGGAGGCAGAGATTTTCGATAGTCAGGGTGTTGCCTGTAAGCCGGGAGTTGAGGGCGAAATCTGCTTTCGTCGTCTAAATGGCCAAGCGACGACAGTGAGCTATTACAAAAATGAAGATGCCTCTGCCGAAAAAGTGCAGGGCGGTTGGCTGCGCATGGGCGATTTGGGGCACAAAGACCAGAACGGTTGGTTTTATTTTCATCATCGCGTTGGCGGTGGAGTGCGTCGCAATGGCGATTTCGTGAACACTTCGCTGGTGGATGCAACGCTTTTGAAATCGTCCTATGTTCAAGATGTATTTGTTTACGGCGTAGCCACGCCTAAAAATGTGGCAGGGGAGAAAACCTTGGTGGCGGCAATTGTCCTCGCCGATGACTGCGATTATAGCGAGGCGGCATTGCGCAATTTTTGCAGTGAAAACTTAGAGAAAAATGATATCCCTGAAATATTTCAAGTGCTCTCGGCAATACCCAAAACCGTATCGGAAAAACCGATAGAGAAAGAGTGTATTGCCTTGCTTGATTTAGGCTAGTGAGCGGCTAAGGGGGATTAGCTGCCCTGCCAATTTGGCGGGCGTTTTTCTAGAAAGGCGCGCATTCCTTCTTTGGAGTCTGCGGAGCTAATGACCACACCTGCGGCGGCTTGATTTCGCTGCCACAACTCCGCCTCGTCGCACTCTGGGGCTGCTTTGCAGAGCGCGAGGCTTTGGTCAACGGAGATTGGCGCATTGGCGGCAATTTCTTCGGCCAGCGCTATGGCGGCATTGAGCACTTGGCCAGGTTCAGCTAGGGTATTAACCAAACCAAAATGCAGCGCACGCTCAGCGGTCATCGCGCGGCCGGTCACGGCTAGCTCAATGGCAATCGCCCTTGGTAGTGAGCGGCCAACCCGAAACGCGCCACCTGCCGCCGCTATTAATCCACGCTTCACTTCGGGCAAGCCGAGCTGAGCCTCGGTGCTGACCACCGCTAAATCGCAGGCCAGCAATAATTCAAAGCCACCGCCTAGCGCTAGGCCATCTACTGCGGCAATCCACACTTTGCTGCGTGGTTCGTGAACAAATCCCGCAAAGCCGCCGCTCTTGGTGGTCAGGGCATGGCCGCGACCCGCGCTGACTTCCGCGAGGTCGGCGCCAGCACAGAAGACTTTGCCCTTGGCGGTGAGAATAGCGACGCGTAGCAGTGGGTCACTCTCTACGGTTTGAATTGCATCGCGCAGCCCCTGCGCAATTTCGCCGCTGATCACATTGCGTTTTTCGGGTCGATTTAAGGTTATAACAGCGATTTGCGGACTTAAACGTTCAAATAAGAGATGTGGCTCAGACATAGTATGCACTCGTTATTTTCTAAGGTGGGCGGAGTCGAGGGTTTTGGGTACTTCCAAATCGTATATATGATTGTTATTATATATACTTCAATTGCCAAGGCAAGATGGCCTTTGTTTTGGTATTCGCTGGATGCCGCACAAGCTTTCAGCCGAAGAGACTAAACTCATATAAGAATAGTCGCAGAACTCGCGATAGATCTTGGCTCGACACCCGACTCTTTGGAGAGACGTATGAATTTCGATTTTTCTGAAGATCAGCGAATGCTTGCTGATCATGCCCGTAAATTTCTCTCCGAGAGCTGTGACCCAGAGCGGCTGCGCAGCCATATTGCCAGCGGTGCAGACTACGATGAAGCACTTTGGCAGCAGATGGTCGAGCTTGGCTGGCCTGCCATTAGCATCCCTGAAGAGCAGGGCGGCTTGGGCATGGGCGCCTTGGAACTGTGCGTGCTCGCTGAAGAGGTGGGCCGCGTACTGGCGCCAACGCCATTCTTTAGCACGGTTTGCCTTGGTGCAGAGTTATTAAAGCGCTGTAGCAATAGCGAGGCTGCTGATCTTCTGGGGCAAATTGCCAGCGGCGAGGCGATTGTGGCGGTAGAGCTGGCTGCAAAGAGTCTCCAAGTCGATGCCGATTTGCTAACCGTCAGCGGATCGCTACCGGCGGTGGCCTATGCGCGCAGCGCCAATTATCTGATTACCAGTGCGCTGCTGGATGACAAGCAAAGTTTGGTGCTGATCGACACTACGGCGACTGGCTATCAAACCCTAGACTTACCCGAGGGTGTCGATGAGTTGGCCAGTTACCAGCGCGTCTCGTTGGAATCGGTGCCAGCTATCGTTTTGCAAAGTGAGCAGGGTGCTGCGGCGCTAATCGACATTATTACCAATCAAGCCGCGATCCTCACTGCCTTTGAACAGCTCGGTGGCGCTGAAGTGGCCTGTTATATGGCCCGGGATTATGTGCTCGAACGCTATGCCTTTGGTCGCCAAGTGGGTGTTTACCAAGCGGTGAAGCATCGTTTGGCAGACATGATGATCAAGATCGAGCTGGCGCGTTCCAATGCCTATTACGGCGCCTGGGCAATGTCGGTAGGTGGCAGCGAACTGCCGCTGGCCGCTGCGGTGGCTAGGGTGAGTGCTACCGATGCCTATAATTTTTCTGCGGAAGAAAACCTGCACCTGCACGGCGGGATTGGTTACACCTGGGAAGCCAATTGCCATTTTTTCTACAAGCGTGCGCGCTTGCTGGCAATGAGTATTGGCAATATCGCCCACTGGTCTAAGAAGTTACTGGCCGCCGCCTGAGCCGCCCTGCATAGTTTAGGAGTACAGCATGGATTTTAATGATACCCCCGAAGAAGCCTTATTCCGCGAGGAAGTTCGCACTTGGTTAAACGACAACGCCGGCGATTATCGTCAGTCGCTGGGTTTGTCGCCTGGTGATACCCGTTTTGCAGAGTTAGGTCGGGACTGGCAAAAGAAAAAGGCCCAGGCCGGTTATGCCGCAATTTCTTTGCCCAAAGAGCAGGGCGGCATGGGCGGCACGCCAATGCAAGAAGTTATCTTTGCCGAGGAAGAAGGCCGCTACCACGTGCCGGTGGGGCCTTTTGTGAGTATTGGCTGTCACCTCGCAGTACCCACTATTTACACCCACGGCACAGCTGAGCAAATTGAACAGTTTGCCTATAAAACCCTGATGGGTGAGTTACTGTGGTGCCAGATGTTTTCTGAGCCCTCTGCGGGTTCTGACCTTGCTGGCCTGCGCACCAAGGCGGTGCGCGACGGTGATGACTGGGTCGTTAACGGCCAAAAAGTGTGGACCTCCTGGGCGCATACCGCCGACTGGGGAATTTTGATTGTGCGCACTGATGCTGATGTTCCCAAGCACAAAGGCTTAACGTATTTCTTATTGGATATGAAGTCGCCAGGCATTGACGTTCGTCCTATAAAGCAGATTTCTGGTGAATCTGAATTTAATGAGGTGTTTCTCACCGACGTGAGAATTCCAGACCGCTACCGTATTGGTGAGGTTAACGGTGGTTGGAAAGTCGTGATGACGACCTTGATGAACGAGCGCCTCAATGTCGGCGGTGAATCTAAAGGCCTGCCGAGTATTGGCGAACTACTTGATGTGGTTCGCGGTGCCGGTGAGGATGCCGCACCATACCATCTCGATGTGGCGCGTCATGTGGCAACGGACATGGGCCTTAAAAACTTTCGCGCACGGCTGCTAACAAGTGTGTCTCGTGGTGAAACGCCGAGCGCCATGTCGAATATGGGCAAGTTGGTGTCAGCTAATATGCTGCAGGATATCTCAGCGATTGCAGGCGACATATTGGGTATGGACTGCGCTTTTTCTGCAGAAAATAACGAGCTGGCCAAGAAGTTTCAGTACGGTTATATCTGGGCCTCCGCCTTGCGAATCGCTGGCGGCACCGATGAAATTCTGCGCAATCAAATTTCGGAGCGGGTGTTAGGCTTGCCCGGCGATATTCGCGTTGATAAAGACATTGCCTTCGCCCAATTACCTGCGGGTAAGTAGGCGACTGTGGCCTGTCTTGAGGTCAGCTATGTCTAGCTCTGGTGGATCTGTGCAGCCAGTAAGTCGGCAGGAGAAAACCTTCTGTCGGCTCTGCTCTGGGCGCTGCGGCTTGCTGCTTAGCCTTGCGGATGACGACACAATTGTCGATATCCGCGGCGACCACGACCATCCCCTCACTCAGGGTTATGCCTGTATTAAAGGCTTGAAGGCAGCGGAAATTCACAATGCACCACAGCGTCTGCTTCAGCCCCTAGAAAAACAGCCTGATGGTAGTTTTAAACCCGTAGCTTTGGAGCTGGCGCTCGACCGCATCGCCCATCGCCTCAGTGAGATTGTTAGCAATCACGGCCCGGATGCGCTAGGCCTATATCGCGGCACCCAGCATTACACCAATACCACCGCCTTTCATATGCTCAGCGCCTTTAGCAAGGCAATTGGCACGCGCTCAAACTTTTCAACCATGACCATTGATCAGTCGGCTAAGTGGGTGACCGATCAACGCTTGGGCGTATGGGCGGCGGGGCGAAATAGCTTTGCCTCTGCGGATGTGTGGCTGTTTATTGGTTACAACCCGCTGGTGTCGGTGCAGTCGATAAATGGTTTTCCTGCGCTTAATCCCACCAAACAATTAAAAGCCGCGAAACAGCGAGGCATGACGTGCTTAGTGATAGATCCACGGCGCACCGAAACCGCTCGATTTGCGGATGTACACCTGCAACCGCTGCCCGGCGAAGACGTGAGTATTGTTGCGGGTATGCTGAATCTTATTTTGCAAAATGACTGGCATGATACGCCGTTTTGCGAGGCTTACGTCGACGGCCTCGAAGATTTACGACTGGCAGTAGCGGATTTTACGCCGAGCTATATTGCCCGCCGTGCGGGTATCGACGAGCAGGATTTCTGCGCGTTGACTCGCCAGTTCGCTCAGGCAAAGCGTGGTATTGCGGTCACCGGCACTGGCATAGATATGTCGCCGCACTCCAATCTCGCCGAGCATTTGGTCGAGGCGCTCAATGTAATCTGTGGTCGTTTCAATCGAGCGGGAGAGCTGGTAAGTAATTCGGGCGCGATGTCCTCGCCGCGGCCGGTGCGCGCAGAGGTGATTGCACCAGCGCGGCGCTGGGAGGCATCGCAGCGCAGTAGGGTTCGAAACCTAGGGCGCCTATTTGGCGAGAAAATGAGTGGCGTGCTGGCCGAGGAAATTCTCACTCCCGGTGAAGGTCAGTTGCGGGCAATGATTGTTGACGGTGGCAATCCGGTCAATGCGCTACCAAATCGGGAGCTTGCCCAGCGTGCGTTTAACAGTCTCGACTTGCTTGTCAGTATTGACCCTTTTATGTCAGATACCGCCCAGCTGGCCGATTATATTCTGCCGCCTACGATGATGTTTGAACGCGCGGATATGCCGATGCTGTTTGAAAAAACGGCTTTCCCTCAGCCCTTTGCTCAGTACAGCGACGCCATCGTAAAACCCCCAATTGGCAGCGATGTTTGTGAAGATACCTATGTATTTTGGGCGCTCGCCAAGCGTTTAAAGTTGCAACTTAATTTTGCCGGTGAAGCCTTGGCGATGGACTTACCGCCGTCGCAGGAATCTCTGCTGGAAATCTTGATGCGCGGTGCGCAGGTGCCCCTCGCCGAAATAAAAACACACTCTTCAGGCAAGGTGTTTGAATTGCCAGAGCAGATTATTCAGCCGCCGTCGGAACGTCGTGAGCATCATCGCTTTTGCTTGGCACCCAATGATGTCTTGCAAGAACTCGTAGCGCTAAGGAATACCGCAGAGGACAGTGGTAGCCGTCGTGCCGGGCAGCGCTTCCCGCTGAGATTAGCCGTGCGCCGCAGTCGCTCAGTAATCAATAGTAGCTTTCGGGATATCGACGCCATCACCCAGCGCATGCCCTACAACCCGCTGTGGATGAACCCCGATGACGCAGAAGAGCTGGGCCTCAGTGATGGCGCTATGGTGAGCTTGGCATCAGCGCACGGCCGTTTACGCGCGAGCCTGAAATGTGATGACAGCATGCGCCGAGGCGTGGTTGCCATCAGCCATGGCTGGGGCGGGCAGCAAGGCAGCTCAGTGAATGATTTGGTGTCTGGTTCGGCGGCAGAGAGCGAGGCCATTAATGGCATGCCGTGGTTTTCGGCTATTCCGGTAGCGGTATCGCCCTGCGACGACGCTCATGAATAAAATTCAGGACTGGTACTCCGACGGGCTAGCGCCAGTCCATTGCTTAAACGCGCGGCTAAAGGAGCGGGGCTCGGCAAAACCCAGCTGTTCGGCGACCTCGGCGACGGACATTTTTTGAAATCGCAGTTTGTCGATGGCGGTGTCGCAGCGCACATCGTTGAGAATACGCTGAAAGCTTGTGCCCTCGCTGTTCAAGTGACGATGCAGGGTAGCGGTGGTTAAGTGCAGGTGTTGGGCTACGGTATTAAGGCTTGGTATGGCTTCGCCTCGGCGCAGGGCGTTGAAGACCAGTGAGCGTACCTTTGATGAGGCTTGAACCTGCTCGTCTGGCCAGTGAACCACGCCGCTTTGTACCGCCGTTTGGCGCAAAGCCAGCCATTCATTGCGACTGCGCAGTATTGGCAGCGCAAGATATTTGCGGCTAAACACCACCGCATTGCGCTCGCAGCCACCCCGCCAGTCACCGCGTAATTGATACACGAGGCGGTCGGGATTCACTGCTTCGGAAAAGGCCAGTTCGACGGTTTTAACGGGAATGAGCTGGTCGATCATCCAGCTAAAAATACGATGCAAATAATTGAGCCAGTAATCCACTAAGAAATGGCCTGGATCACGCTGTGAATCTAAGCCGCTGAGCACCAGCGCGATATCGTCGCCCTCGTCGCTGAGGCTCATGCGCATATCGTCGCAGGCTAGGCGCATAAAGCGCAGGCTTTGGGTCATGGCCGCGCCAAGGGTGTCGTTACCTAGGGCTATCTCGACCATCATACTGGTCACGCCGGGTTTTACGGGCCGCTCTCTGAGGCCAAAGAACTCATCTTGTAGCGGCTGTGGCAGTTTGGCTAAGAGGTGAATGTACTGGGAGCGAGAAACTTCACCGTCGCTGTCGAGAATGGCGGGGTCGATATCGCTGTCGCGCAGCAAGCTAGTGGTGTCTAAGCCGTGATTGCGAGGGCCAGCCAGCAGCCGACACAGCGCCATACGGTAGTTGAAACCGGCTTGCAGCTCTAATGGTGGATCTTGTTCGGTCGCATGCATATTTATGTGAGGCGGATTGTGAATTCTTGTCCTTCCGGCAAAGCCTTAGGCGCGAGATAGTAGCTAGCGAGTATAACCCACTGTGGGAATAATAATTTATGAAAACGCCAATCACCGAAATGCTCGGTATTGAACTACCGATTTTTGCCTTTTCTCACTGCCGCGATGTGGTTGTAGAGGTCTCTAAGGCGGGCGGTATGGGCGTGCTCGGTGCCAGCGGTTTCTCGCCGGAGCGTCTTGAAGAAGAATTGAGATGGATCGACGCCCATGTTGATGGTAAGCCCTACGGCGTAGATTTACTTATTCCCAATACCTATGAAAAGCGCGCCGTGGGCAAGCTGGATTTAGACGTCTTGATTCCCCGTGAAACCCGCGAGTTTCTCGCTAATAAGTGCGTCGAGGCCAATATGCCTCCGCTGCCGGAATCCGAAGCAGCTGAATTGCTCAAAACTCAGCTAGACAAGATTCAAATGACGCCAGAAGAGGCGGCGGGCCTGCTGGATGTAGCCCTGCGCTATCCCATTAAATTGCTGGTTAACGCTCTGGGTACACCGCCGCGGGAAACCGTGGCCATGCTGCAAGCCAAGGGAATTCGAGTGGCGAGCTTGGTGGGCAAGGCCGATCACGCCCTGGCTCAGGTTGATGCGGGGGTCGACTTTATTGTTGCCCAGGGCGGCGAAGCGGGCGGCCATACCGGCAGTATCAGTTCGATGGTGTTATGGCCCCAAGTGATTGACGCGGTGGCGCCCATGCCGGTGCTGGCCGCCGGCGGTATTGGTCGCGGCAAACAAATGGCGGCGGCGATGGCAATGGGCGCCGCGGGGGTGTGGTGCGGTTCGATTTGGCTGGGCACCAGCCAGAGCGAGGTGTCGCCAAAATTGAAGGAGCGCTTGTTTGCGGCAAAGGCCGAAGACGCGATTCAATCTCGGGCGATGACCGGTAAACCCTGCCGCATGTTGCGCAGCGAATTCAGCGATATGTGGCTTGCCCCCGGCGCGCCAGCGACCTTGCCCATGCCCCTACAAACCATTGCCACCGCAGAAATGCGGATGCGAATTGAGCGCGCCGGCGCTAAAGACTATATGAGTTATCCCGTTGGGCAGATTGTTGGCGATATGACACACGAGTCTTCAGTCCGTCAGGTGGTCATGGAAATGTTAGAAGAATTTGTCGACGCGGCGAGCAGTCTGTCGGCCTTAGTGAGTGAAGCCTAATGAACATTGAGTTGAGTGCGGAGCAGCAGGCCTTTAGCCAAAAGATTCGTGATTATATGAGCGAGCATATGATGACCGGCGACTTTAAGGCCGAGCTGGCCTGCGAGGAGTTTAGTCACGGTGGTGGGCCAATCTATTGGCAAAAAATGCGTCAGCTCGGCGCGGATGGTTGGATACGTTACTCCTGGCCCGAGGAGCTGGGCGGCGCTGGTGCCGATCCGGTCGAGCAGTATTTGCTGGTCGATGAAGCCAAGCGCGCGGGCTTCCCCTGGCCAGCGCTGTCGGCTAATTCTATTGGTCCGGTATTTGCCAAACATGCCCAGCCTGAAATTCGCGACAAGATTGTGGGCGAAATTTTGGGTGGCGAAGCTTATCTCGCCATTGGCTACTCAGAACCGTCGGCTGGTAGCGACCTCGCATCACTGCGCACCCGCGCCGAGCGCGACGGCGATGACTGGATTATCAATGGTCAAAAAATTTGGACCAGTTGCGCTAATTTTTCCCAATACATTTGGCTGGCGGCGCGCACCGATCCCGACCCAGCTAAACGCCACAAAGGCCTGACCATCTTCTTGGTGCCGACCAACAGCGTCGGCTATTCCTGCACCCTAATCCATACCATGGGCGTGGTCACCACCACCACGTATTACCAAGATGTGCGCATACCCGATTGCTACCGAGTGGGTGAAGTTAACGGCGGCTGGCCACTGATTACTGGCCAGCTCAATGTTGAGCGCTTATCACTGGTTAGCTATGGCCACGTTGCGAAACTTTATGACGAAACCCTAAAACTGCTGTGTAGCGATACTGTTTACAGCGAGCTTTTAGCTACCCCCTGGGTGCAGCGAAATTTAGCCGTGGCCAAAGCCCGCTTGTCGGCATTGAAACTCATGTGCCTGAAGAGTGCCTGGAAAATAGAACAGGGCGGCAGTGGTATGGTTGAGGCTTCAGCGACCAAGGTGTTTGGCTCGGAGCTCTATGTAGAGTTGGGCCGACTAATGGCGGAAATACTGGCCCCCGCGAGTAATTTGCGCGGTGCTCAGGATGCGGTATTGAATGGGCTGATGGAGCATTGGTATCGCAAAGGTACGGTGCACACCTTTGGCGGCGGCGCCAATGAATTACAGCGCAGTATTGTTGCTACGGCGGGCTTAGGCCTGCCCCGCGGCGCATAGGGAGTGCCAGGTTATGGATTTTAATTTAAACGAATTTCAGCGCGAGATTTTAGATCTTAGCGACAAGCTGCTCGGCGACTATTGCACTCAAGCTCGGCTGCGTAAGGCCGAGGACACGGGCTATTTTGACGCGGAGTTATGGCAGCAAATGGCCGACGCCGGTCTGCTGGGCTTGGCGCTGCCGGAGTCGCTTGGTGGTATGGCCCAAGATTTTGAAACCCTAACGGTATTGCTGGAGCAGTTGGGGCGCCATGTCGCGCCAGTGCCAGCACTGCCGGTATTGGCAACCGCAAGTTTGCCCTTGCTGCCCTATGCCAATGCGGCCTGTGTGCAGGCGGCTTTACGGGCCGTATGTTCTGGCGAGGGAATGCTAACTGCCGCGTTGGTAGAGCCAAGTATTAATAAGGCGTCAGCGCCTCAGACCCGCGCTGAAGGCCGTGATGGCAAGGTGTATTTAACCGGTGAGAAAACCTGTGTGCCCGCCGGTATGCAAGCTAGTGCTTGTTGGACCTTGGCGCAAGATGGCAGCGAAGTTGGTATCTATCTTTTTGCCTGTGAACAGGAGGGCGTAGCGCGGCGGGTGCAAGAAACTACCAATGGTCAGAGCCTTGCGTATTTCAGTCTCGACGGCGCCCAAGCGGAATTGCTGGTCAAAGGCGCTGATGTCGACGCCGTGCTCACCGCTGCGCGCCACTACCAGCGAGCGGCAACGGCCGCACTGGCGACCGGCCTCTGCGAAGGCATGCTGGCTTTGGCAAGTGAACACTGCAGCCAGCGCCAACAGTTTGGCCGTGCACTGGGCAGTTTTCAGGCGGTCGCGCACCAATTGGCCGACTGCTACATTGATAAAGAGTGTTTGCGGGTGGCGAGTGAGCAGGCGGCGTGCCAGCTTCGCGACGGCGGCGATGCCGAAGAAAGCGCCCTGGTGGCGGCGTACTGGACTACTGAGGCCTTGCACCGCATCAGTCATCGCAGCCAGCAGGTGCACGGCGGCACTGGTGTCGACCGCGATTATCCATTGTTTCGCTACTGTCTATGGGCGCGACAATTAGAAATGGATTTAGGTGGGCAGAATAGTGTGCTCGCCGCCCTTGGTAGCAATATTGTGGCTGAACACGCTGCTTGATACGTGTTGGAAACTCCACGTGTTGGGAAGCAAATAAGTTTAATAAGGAATAAAAAATGGCTGATATAAATACCTTGCCGCTGACCGGCTTACGGGTCATTGATCTCGGCGATGGCAAGGCCGAAATGTGTGGCAGATTATTGGCTGATCTGGGCGCCGAAGTTATTTTAGTTGAGCCGCCAGAGGGCATGGCTGCCCGCCGTAAAGCCCCCTTAGTGGCGGATGAAAGTCTGCATTTTGCCAGTCATAACGCAAACAAGAAAAGCGTGTGTCTCGACCTAACATCTGCACAGGGCAAGGCGCAGTTTTTATCGTTAATCGACAGCGCCGATATAGTTATTGAAACGGCAAAACCTGGCGACATGGCCGCGCTGGGTTTAGAAGCTGCGACGCTGCGCGAGCGCCGTCCAGATTTGGTAGTGCTGTCTATTTCTGATTTCGGTCAAACCGGCCCCTACCGCGACTACCAAGCCAGCAATGCAGTGCAGCTGGCCATGGCTGCGGTATTGGCGCGCTCGGGAATAGCGGGTAATCAGCCGCTGCTACCGCCAGGGGAATTGGCGCTAGAAACTACCGCCGTGCAAGCGGCGTGGGTGGTTTTGTTGGGCTACTGGCAGAAACTTCAGACCGGTACCGGCAATAGCATGGATTTTTCAGTTTTGGAAGCTACTGCCCAGGTAATCGACCCCGGTCTTGGTGTTACGGGCAGTGCGGCAGCGGGTCGCAGCGCTAACGAATTAGCACCCTATGGGCGGCCGCCAGTTGGCTTTTTGTACCCGATATTTCCCTGTGCAGACGGCCATGTACGTATTTGTGTACTCAACCCTCGGCAGTGGCAGGGCATGTGTGGCTGGTTGGGTAATGAGCATGCATTTACGGATCCTAAATACGGCAATATCGGCGAGCGCTTTAAAGTAATTAAAGACATTAATGCCTTGATCGCCGCCTTGTTTGCCGGTCAAGCGGCGGATGATTTGGTGATTGAGGGGCAGCGCCGAGGCGTGCCTATTGCGGCGGTTGCCACGCCTACTCAGGTGCTAGAGAACGAGCACTTCAATGCGCGCGGGGCCTTTGTTGAGTTTGCGGTTGGTGGCCAGTTGGGCAAAATGCCCAGCGGCTATATTGAAATTGATGGTCAGCGTATTGGGCCAAGGAACGCAGCGCCCGCGCGGGGAAGCGATAATGGCTTACTGGCTGCGATAAAGCCCAAGCAAATAGCGCCGGTAACGGGGAGCGCGGGCCGCCGACCATTAAGTGGTATTCGCGTACTTGATCTCGGCGTGATTGTGGCAGGGGCAGAATCGGGACGGATTTTGGCCGACCAAGGGGCGGAGGTTATCAAGGTTGAAAACACTGCCTTTGCCGACGGCCTACGTCAAACGTCGGCGCCAGGCGTGGCAATTAGTCAGTCGTTTTGTCAGGGCTCGCGCAATAAAAAATCTTTTGGTTTAAATCTGCGCAGCCCAGAAGGTATCGCGATATTTCATACCTTAGCCAAAGACGCCGACATTGTGTTGTCTAATTTCAAACCAGGCACCATGGAATCCCTCGGTATCGGCTACGAGCAGCTCAAGGCTATTAACCCCAGAATTATCGCAGTAGAGAGCAGTGCCCTAGGTAATACCGGGCCCTTGGCCAAAAGTATGGGCTACGGGCCATTGGTCCGTGCTGCCTCTGGCCTCACCGGCTTGTGGCGCTACCCAGAAATCGACGGCAGCTACAGCGACGGTATTACCATTGTACCGGACCACTTTGCGGCGCGGGTGTCGGGGGTGGCGATAATGGCGGCACTGATTCGCCGCGAAACCACAGGTATTGGTGCGCGCATCGCAATTTCCCAAGCAGAGTCGATTCTTAATTTATTAGCGACACCTTTGTTGCGTGAATCACTGCAGCCCGGCTCCTTAAAGGCAATGGGCAATAAGATTGAGTTTAGCTGTCCCGGCGGCGTATTTCCCTGCGCTGGCGATGATATGTGGTGTGTGATCGATGTCGACAGTGATGCCGCATGGCGGCGCTTATGCGGGCTAATGCAAAATACGATGCTGGCCAATGATGCACGCTTGTCTGCAGCAGAAGATCGTTTACAGCACCGCGATATAGTTGAGGCGGCAGTGGCGGAGTGGACGGCCCAACTTGATGCCACTGAAGTCATGGAGCGCTTGCAAGCAGCCGGCATAAAAGCGGGAAAAATGCAGCGCCTCAGTGACTTCGACGAAAACCCGCATTTACACGCGCGTAAGTTTTTCCGGCATTTCGAACAGCCTGGCTTTCCCACGGTATTACAGACCGAAAACGGGCCCGTCAGCTTTAGCGATCTACCTGATCCGGAGATTCGCCCGGCGCCGTTTCAGGGGCAGCATACCCGCGAACTTGCCGGGAGCCTGCTTGGACTGAGCGCTGAAGAGATCGAGAAACTGGTTGCCAGCGGTGTGTTAGAAGTAATGAAAGAAAATGAATTTATAAGTAGCTAGGCATTTAGCAATAGCGATTGGAATTAGCACGAGAAAATTAGCGACATACTTTACTGAAACAGAGAGGAATACCCTTATGAAACCCTTTATTTTTAGCGCCGACGCCCACGTTACCGAGCCACTGGATATTTTCACCAGCGCCTTGCCAGAAAGCATGATGGACCGTGCCATTACCATGGTGCCGGTCGACGGTTATGTTTGCAGTAAAGTCGGCGACAAAATTGTGCACCGCATTAAAATGGGTGGCGAACGCGCCGACGAAACTGGCATGCATGAGCCAGGTGAAAAACGCAGCGGTTCCCACCACATCGACCGCCGCATTTCCGATATGGAACGGGATGGTATCGATGCTGAACTTATCTTCCCGTCTCTGGGTTTGATTATTTACTTCATCGAAGAAGCCGACGTTGAGGCCGAAAGCTGCCGTATATACAACAACTGGTGCCACAGTCACTTCAGCGAGAATTTAGATCGCTTTGTACCATCTGCAATTCTACCGTGCCGTGACGTGAACGAAGCCATAAAGGAAATTGATCGCGTTGCCGATATCGGCTACACCGCAGCTATGCTGCCGGTAGTAACGCCAGCAGGTGTGCCTAAGTACAACGACCCAGTATGGGAACCGCTGTTTGCCAAAGCGGGTGAACGCGGTGTAGTTATTATTCTGCATGCCGGAACGGGCTTGGAAGATTTTGCCCCAGAGCGTGGCGCTGGCGGTGCAATCATCAACTACACCCGCTTAATGTGCGATGCCCAAGAAGCGATTTATTACTTGGTTGGCAGTGGTATTTTGGATCGCAACCCCAAAGCAAAAGTGGCCTGTATTGAAACGGGCGCCTCATGGCTCGCTGGCTTGGCCGAGCGTATGGACGAAGTATTCGATGCGCACAGCTTCTTTGTGCGTCCTAAGCTGGCGCGTCGTCCTTCCGAGATTGTGCGCGATCAGATTTACTGCTCGTTCCAGCACGACAAAGCCTGCGTATTGTCTCGTGAAATTACCGGTGTTCAAGCGCTGCTGTGGGCTTCTGACTACCCGCATATGGAAGGCACCTTCCCCCATTCTCAGAAAGTGATCAAATACATTTTTGACGGTGTAGATATTTCTGACGAAGACAAAGCGGCAATCCTTGGCTTGAACGCAGCGAAGTTGTTCCGTCTCAAAAATGACGCGTTAAATCTTTAAAATTGGTTAGCGCCTAATTTTTTGGCGCCATAGCGCAAACGCTATGGCGCCAAACGTCGGGCCGCGATACCGCAATTTATCTATCCCTTCTAAAAATCCCTCCAAAGATTCGCGCGATGTTCAACTAAGCCCGTGTACTCACGCTTTATGCCGTAACGGCGCAAAGTGGTATAAATATGCTTTAGTGTTGAATACATATTAATCATATGTATAATTAAGTCTATTCCTGCGGCGGGCTTAATTTCCTGGTGCTGTACCTAGACCGCTAATAATAAAACATACGTACGGACCCTGGAGTCGCCATGAAACTGCCACACTTAACGCCGCTGTGCCTTGCTATTGCTGCATCATCTACCTTTCTGACCCACGTGACTGACGTTAACGCAGCTGGGTTTGTGCTCGAAGAAGTGGTCGTTACGGCCCGGAAAAAGGAAGAAACCCTGCAGGATGTGCCGGTAGCCGTCACCAGCATGTCGGCAGATGACCTCGTGGCTTTGAACCTGAGTCAAACCAGTGAATTGGGTAGCTTTACACCCGGTTTGTATATTGAACAGGCGCCGGCCCAGGGCGGAAGCACCTCAAAGGTCACCTTGCGCGGTCAGGTTCAGACTGACAGCTTAATTACTCTTGACCCGTCGGTGGGCTGGTATATTGACGACGTCTACCTAGCTCGCGCCTATGGCACCACCAATAGTATGTTTGACCTCACCCAAGTCGAGGTACTGAAGGGTCCGCAAGGCACACTCTACGGTCGAAACACCACCGGCGGCACGATCAAATTGAATACGGCAAAGGCCGATCCTTTTGGTGAAGTCGATGGCTTTCTGTCTGCTACCTATGGCAATTACGACACCCGTCGCTATGGCGGCGCGATAAACCTGCCAATTATTCAGGACAAATTAGCGATACGCCTCGCCGCGCTGATCGATCAGAAGAATGATGGCCATGGCGTCGCTGTTGTTAAAAAGCGCGATGACAGTTCGCCGCTGCCGCAACCGCTAAATATACTGGCTGATTACGACCAGAGTGTGTCGTCGGTAGAAGAAGTTGGCACGCGCGATAACGATCTGTGGCGTCTCGGGGCTACCTTCCAAGCAAGCGATGCACTGCGATTTTTATTCAGCTACGAGACCAACAGTTCGGTAATGGTTGCGGCGTCACGGAATATGTCGGAAGAGGCGCCGTGGGCAGGCGACGTGTCTACCACACCAGCGTTTTTGCCGCTCGGACGGCGTGCCGATCAGGGCTATTACGACGCAGATTTAAATACGACCAATATTTCATTTTCAGATACCACTACTTCTGCGTTTACCATTGAGTATGACCTAACAGACACTATTCAGACTAAGCTGGTTTACGGCTACCGCGAAACAGATACCGCATTTGATAGTGATGTCGATGGTACCAGTATTCCCTTGGTTTCCTTTGAAGACCTGTTTTTACAATATGCTGAGCAGCAATCCCTAGAATTACAGATTGGCGGTTTATCCTTTGATGGCGCTCTTGATTGGATTGCGGGTTTATATTTTTTTGACGAAGAAGGTTTTGACGAAAGCAAGGCAGGCGGAATATTAAGTAACGCTGGGGGAAATCTCTACAACCTCAATCATGGCGATGCTGAAAATATCAGCAAGTCAGCTTTCGTGTCTGGAACCTTGATGCTAACGGACTCTCTGAGCACAACCTTGGGAGTGCGCGCCACAGAAGATGAAAAAAGCTTGCTTGCGACAAATTATTACGCGCGTCTGGCAACCGGCGATATTGGCCCTGACCGCACGGGGCCGGATGGCAGTAGTAATAACTGCGGTATGGATAAGCTAGATCCGCCACCGAATGCCAATTTTAACGATTGCACTTGGTATGCCAGCGACACTTACAAATTCATTTCTTGGACGGCATCGGTAGACTGGCGCCTTAATGATGACGCGATGATTTACCTGAAAAACGCGAGTTCCAGTCGTTCCGGTGGACAAAACGCGCGAGGTGGTGGCGGTGAATCAGCTAAGCCCTTTGACCCTGAAACAGCGACCGATATTGAACTCGGATTAAAGTCTACTTGGTTTGATAATAGTCTTCGGCTCAACGCTGCCTACTACCATACTTTTTATTCGGACATTCAGCAGAGCTTGCTCGTTGTTGTCGCGTCTGGCCAAGATGTTCGGCTCGCGACGCAGGTCTACAATGCGGCAAAAGCAGATATTGATGGCTTTGAGATAGATGCTGAGTGGGTTATCACGTCTAACCTAAAGTTTGCGATGACCGGGGCTTATCTAAGCTGGGAGTTTGAAGAAGGAAAATTCATTCTTCCCTCTGCGCCTGAGTTAGAAGGTTCCGCGCGCCTTAATTATTTAGTTCCAATGGACGCGGGCGATTTGATGTTTGACCTCAACGTGAGTTCGCGGTCCAAGTCCTTTGCCAATGCGGCAAATGGTCAAGATGATATTGATAGCTACAATGCGGCGACAGCTCAAAGCGTCACTTTACTGGGCGCGCGAATTTCTTTCGATATGCCAAACACAGGTTTAAATGTCGCCTTTTGGGGGCGTAACCTTGAAGATAAAAAGTATGCTACCACCGCACAGCTAATTGTCGTAGACGCGGGTACAACCGCTGGCCTTGGCATGAGCACCGGTAATAATGTGGCCCTTGCCAATGCGCCGCTTGGTGAGCCGCGTACCTACGGGCTTGATATCCGCTACGATTTCTAGCGGTAGGCAGTAAAGCTAGTCGACGACATAGTGTGGTAAGCTTTAGTGAAAACGACGGTGAGCCACATTGATCGTGTTACCAAATAATAATCAAGAATCCGTCGAAAAATGTCATAACTATGCCTTGGTACTGGGTGGTGGTGGCGTGACCGGTATTGCGTGGATGACCGGTTTATTGAAGGGCTTGGAAGAAAATAGCCTTAATCTTGCCGAATTCGACAAACTCATTGGTACCTCTGCAGGCGCTACTGTAGCTGCCCAAATTACCAGTGGCGTTAAGATTGAAGATCTCTATCAGCGGCAAATAGACGTAAAAAAGCAAGTTAATGAAATTGCACCAGCTATAAATCTATTTAAAATTCTCCCTAAATTAATTCCCGCTTTCTTAGTTAAGAATAAGCCTATTAAGTTTCGGCTGCGTGTTGGTCGTATGGCAATAAAGGCAAAGACCGTCGACGCGGAGATACGCCGACAAGTTATTCTAGAGCGAATGCCAAGCCATAAGTGGCCTAGTATTGATTTGCATATTATGGCGGTACATGCCACCTCAGGTGAGCTTATTAATTTCACCAAAAATTCTAATGTTAGCTTTGTCGATGCGGTAGCGGCGAGCTGCGCAGTACCTGGTATTTGGCCTAGCGTGAAAATAAGCGGAGAGTATTATTACGACGGCGGCATTCGGTCTGGCGAAAATGCTGACTTTGCCTTGGGATCGAAAAAGGTGCTGATTATTTCACCGACGGGCTTAAATGGAATGTCCATGCCTGGTAGCAGTTTAAAAGCAGAAATTGAGTTACTGGCAAGGAACAGAAGCGAAGTGGTGTTAATTTCTCCAGATTCTCAATCCAAAAACGCCATGGGGAAAAATCCACTAGACCCTTCTAGAAGAGAAGCTTCTGCAAAAGCGGGGTATTTACAGGGGGCTTCATACCTAAAATTGGGCAGGGTATAGTAGCGGTTAAGTATGAAATTCAGTCCAGACTTTATCTGCGAGCTAAGCGTTTTTGACCCAGCGCCAGAGTCCGCCAGTTTAAGTCTGAACGAAATTCGCCGCCATCCACGCAGGTGACAGGTGGCGACAATACTTGATAGCGCGGCTTATTTTGCCAGCGTAAAGCGCGGAAGTGATATTCCGTCGTCGCGGTCATACCAAAGCAAACTCACCGCTGCGCCCACTTCAATATCGGTGAGAGGAACATTCACAACATTGGAGATAAGCTTAATGCCGTCAACGCCATCTAACTCGATAACCGCTGGCACATAGGGCACAGAATCCAGCAGCGACGGAATAACTGGAAAGTGAATTATCGTAAAGGAATACACTTTTCCGCTGCCGTTGTGTTCAATCCACTTAATGTTTTGCGACAGGCAGTGTCGGCAATGACTGGCGCCGAGTTCACAGTACTGCTCGCAATCGCCGCACTTTGGCAGCATAAGCTTATGACTTTTGGCGGCGTTCCAATACGGTTCAGTCCAAGTGTCAGTTTCTAATTGAAATAGTTCATCGGGTGGTGCTTTCGCAAATGCTGCTTCGCTCATGTTTTTTCTCCTGATTCTTTTTTGGTTAACGGCTTAGCAACATGCCGCTAACGGGAAGTGCGGCGGGGCCACCGGTAACCAATGCAATTTCGGCATCTTTAACCTGATTTATCGCGGTGCCGCGTATTTGCTGTACACCTTCAATCATGTGAGTAATGCCGACCGCGTAGGCTTCTGAGAGATTGCCGCCGTGGGTATTCACCGGAATGCTGCCGCCCTTGAAGCGAATATTGCCGTCTTCAACAAAGGCGCCGCCTTCGCCGCGTTTGCAAAATCCGTAATCCTCAAGTTGCATCACTACCATGGGAGAAAAGTGGTCGTAGAGCAGGGCGACGTCGACGTCTGCAGGGGTAATGCCTGCGTCTGCGTATAAATGCTCAGCAATGCTGCCATGACCTGAGGAGGCGAAATACTTATCAGGCATGTTTAGCCAAGAGATGCCGCGCCCCCATTCTCTGCGACCGCCTTGCTCGGCATTGAGGACGTAGGCTGGGCGTTGTTTAAGGTCTTTTGCGCGTTCGGCGCTGGTAAGAATCAAGGCGCCGGCAATGTCGTTCTCTAGGCAGAAATCATAGCGACACAGTGGGTCGGCAATCATCGGGCCATTGAAATATTCTTCTTTGGTCAGTGGTTTTGTAAATCGAGCGCCGGGTCTGGTAATGGCATTTTCACGGGTCGACATTGCCACCTCGCAAAAGGCGTCGCGGCGAGTGCCGTACTGATGCATATGGCGCTTTGCCAGCATGGCAAAGAAATGCCCCGGGCCGACAAGGCCGCCAGCCATGAAAAATGCGCGGTCTGGGGTAGATTCAATACGCGACATAATAGAGCCGTAGCGCCCACCCACAGGTTGCTGCATGCAAAAGGGCACTACCACGACATTGGCGGCGCCGCTGGCGATGGCCATAGCCGCATTTTGCACCGCGCCCACGCTGCCACCGCCACCACCAGTGACCATGGATGAGTAACGTACTTCGGGAATACCTAGCGACTCCATTAGCAGGCCGGTGTCGGTGCCATAGCAGTAGTAGGAAAAACCGTCCACGTCTTTTATTGATAAGCCCGCGTCTTCAGTTGCGGCGATAACCGCTTTACAGATCAGCTCGTTAAAGGTCTGTGGATGGGACTCCCCTCGGCGGTAGTAAGGGGTGGCGCCGATGCCGACAACGGCAGCCTGTTTGGCGATTTTCATAATCTTTTTACTCCGTATAGTTAGTCTTTTATTTAAACCTGTGTGGTCATGGCGTTATCAATATCGGCCCCAATGGTGTGCTGTTTGCCTTTGGTTTTGAGGGGGATTGCCATTACGGTGTTTCCGACACGCAAGTAAAAAATTAGTAACTTCTTCTGCAATACATCCTCGCTAGGGGCGGGTCATAGTGATGCGTCACTTGTTCGCAGGATATGATAATCACGGTGTAGCAGTGCAATTTATTTGGTGTTTAAAAATCATAACGAATATCAATACCGTAGGTTCGCGGTTCACCCAAGGGTGCATTGGCAATGGCGACGCTATTACCGGTGCTCATACCTAGTCCTGCCGTTGTGCCAGCATCTACCACAACCAATTGTGCCGTAGTGGCATACTGTTTATCTTCTAAATTTCGCCCCCAAAGCGCCACATTAATTCCATTATTCGGCATATCAAAGGATATGCGGGCTCCTAATAGGGTTAGGCTTTGAGCGGTTGCCGAATTGAAATTATCAATGTCATCCTGACCATTTATGGTGTTCGAAAAAGATTTAGATCGCGAACTTACATTGAGATCAAACATCAGGTCGCCAGCGTCCATCGGCACTAGATAATTAAGGCGTGCCGAACCTTCTAGTTCTGGTGCGGAGGGAAGAATGAACTTACCTTCTTCGAACTCCCACGTTAGATAAGCTGCTGTCATAGCAAACTTTAAATTAGGCGTTATGATCCATTCAGTATCCAATTCAACACCGTCTATATCGGCCTTTGCTGCATTGTAAACCTGTGTCGCAAGACGAATGTCCTGCCCGGATGCAACTGTAGTCAATATGGTTTGCTGAATGTCTGAGTAGAAGGTGTGGTAGTACGCAGCGTTAATTCTCAAGCTGCTATCAAACCAAGTGGATTTTAGGCCGAGTTCTATGTCCGTGGCTGTTTCTGGGTCAAAGGGCTTAGCCGAATCGGCGCTACCACCACGCGCATTCTGGCCGCCGGAGCGACTGGAACTGGCATTTTTAAGGTAAATCATCGCGTCATCGGTGATGCGCCAATCGACCGACGCCGTCCAAGAAATGAATTTGTAGGTGTCAGCCCCATACCAACTACAATCGTTAAAATTAGCATTTGGCGGCGGGTTTGTGCGGTCCATGCCGCAGTTGTTGCTACTGCCATCGGGGCTGGTGTGGTCAGGGCCATCAGCCCCCACTGTTAGGCGCACATAGTAATTTGTTGCGAGTAAGCTTTTTTCGTCTTCCGTAGCACGGACTCCGAGGGTGGTACTCAAGGACTCGGTTAATGTAAGCGTTCCCGAAATAAATGCTGATTGACTGATGTTTTCAGCATCACCGCGGTTACGATTATAAAGATTGCCGCCAGCGTTACTTAATACCCCACCGACCTTGCTATCGTCGTGGCCTTCTTCATCAAAAAAGTATAGGCCGGCGATCCAGTCCAGTGCGCCATCAAATGACAAGCCACCAATCTGCCATTCGATAGATTGTTGTTCTGCATACTGGTAGAAGGGGGCTTCAGAGGTAACGACAGGAATGCTTGTGCCGTCGACGTCGCTGATAAAATTAGAGTCTGTTTCCCGGTAACCGTACACCAGCTTGGTTTGAATGCTATCAGTTAATTCATATTCAACTGTAAGCGCCGCCGTGGTCGTGTCTGCAAACGAGATATTGATGGCGTTCAGTTCAGCGTCGTAATAGCCGTGACCTTCCCGTCGACCTAGCGGTAAGAAAGCGGGAGTAGTCGATGCGTCTCCCGCCCAGGGTTCTTCTTCAGAGAGGTTGCGGGACGGGGAGGTAATCACCGAACTATTAGCCTCATAGCTGAATAGGAACCTCAGTGCTTCAGTTGCTTCAAAGGTAGCGCCTAGTCGCCACACGTCGTTGTCGCGGGTGCCGACCTGCTCTACAGAGGCTATATTCTGATTGTAGTCTGCCAATATGTTTAGCGGTTGGGGTAATGGGGTGCTGTCGTCGCGCTGTTTCACTACGACTTCGCCGTGGCCGTCATTTTTCTGATCCACTAGTGCGGCAAGCCGTATCGCTAACCTGTCTTGAATAAGCGGGAGATTGATCGCGCCGCCAAGGCGTCGCGTATCGTAGTTGCCGTAGCTTCCAGATATGAAACCTTCGACTTCACCAAAGGGGTCGGCTTTAGTGGTATTTAACTTAATCGCGCCGCCGGTGGTATTGCGGCCGTAGAGCGTCCCCTGTGGGCCTTTGAGAACCTCGACTTGGGTAAGATCAAACATGCTGTTTGTAGTGCCATAGGCGCGGGCTAAATACACATCGTCGATATACCAGCCAACAGAGGGATCAAGGGTGATAAGACTGTCGGTCTGTACCTGACCGCGCAAGGTTACCTTTGAGGTGCTGCCGCCTTGCGCGGGGGTCGCCTCAATGTAGAGTCCAGGGGTAAAGCTCCCAAGCTCACTGGTTTGGCTCAGGTTAAGGGCCACCAGATCATCTGCTGACATACTGGTTACAGCAACAGGGACACTTTGCAATGTTTCTTCCTTTTTCCTGGCCGTAACCACCACTTCTTCTAGTGCAAATCCAGCAGCATTAACGCGCGGCATTTGCGTGAAGAAGGGTATAGATATGGCCAAAAAAAGACGGAATGAGTTTGAATTTACATATTTCATATAGATTCCATGTATCTTAGTTTTTATTATTGGCGGTTAAATTGTCGCAGAGAAAATTCAACCGCCTGTTAAATGGTATACAAGCAATAATTAATGGATTAATTCCAGCTAAGCTTCGTCAACGCCATGGCAAGCACCCGTTATATAGGCCGCATAGTCGCTGCTGTAATAGGCAACCAGATTGCCAAGGGTCGGCAGTGCTGGATCATCGGCTTTCAGCTCATAGTCGATTAAATGCGTGGCAATAATATTTGAGCGAATATTGTCCCGCCCCCATTCAACAGCCAGCGACATATTCATGGTGAGTACGCCGCCTGCCGCGCTTGCTCCTGCGCTGAAGCCACTGTTTGCTTGCTCAGCAGATTTAGACAGTAGGTGCATGATGGAACCCGCTGACTCTGCGGCAATACATCGCCGCGCAAACTCAGCGCTACAGAAAAACCGCGCATCAAGATTGATGGCTGTAAGCGCATGCCACTGCGCTAATGTCAGTGCCGATGCATCGCTTGGCTCAACAACTTTGTCAGCAAAAACAAGGGTCGTTAACTCGCCACCCAGTTCATCCCTAGCTTGGTCCAGTAAGGCGCTAACCGCTTGCTCATGTTCCAGTCCGTCGTGCGGGGCAAGCAGCACATTGGCACCACTGAGCTGCAGGGTTTCTACAATTGCATTTACTGCTGTTCCGGAGCCGATGACGAGTGCGCGCCGTCCTTTATTCCACGATTGAATTGTATTTGTCATAGCGGCATCTCTCCCCAGACATTGGCACGTTCGCGGGGTGCAATGAATTCTTCGTGCATAAGGCTACGGCGCAGACGATCTCCGCCATCGATCATCAGGGTTTCGCCGGTCATGGCGTCCATTAGTGGCGACACAGTTAAGGTAGCCAACCAGCCCCATTCACGAATCTCGCCGACGCGGCCAATAGGGAACATTTTGCCCATGCGTATTGCGTCGTCTTCGCTACCGCCGACGACATCGGGGTGGGGGAAGAACCCTGCTGCAATGCAGTTCACGCGAATACCGTCAGCCCGCCAATCATTTGCCATGGCTTTTGTCATATGGGCAATGGCCGCCTTTGCGGTGGCGGAATGCACGTCGCCGGGGAAGCCAGTCCAAATGTATTGCGCGCTGTTATTAATAATCGCGCCCTTATTGCCGTTTAATTTACAGCGTCGGGCAAACTCGCTTGAACACAAAAACGTGCCATCGACCGCAATGCGTATCACGGCGCGCCAGGCATTTGGAGACATCTGCTCTGCCAACGCAGGGAAGTTGGCACCGGCATTGTTGGCTAAAATAGTCACTGGCCCAAGTGCGGCTTCGGCCTCATCAAATGCGTGGCTTACCGCGTCGGCGTTGCGTACATCGCAGGCAACGGTTGCAACCTTGCCGCCATAGGATTCAAGTTTGGAAACCGCGCCCTGTAAGCGATCAATGCTGCGGCCAACAATGGCAAGGTCAGCACCGGCTTGCGCAAATGCCCGCGCCATGCCAAAGCCCATGCCGCTGCCACCGCCGGTGACAAAGGCCACTTGGCCTTTTAGCATATCAGCTGGAAACGGTGGGCAATCCAGCGGTGGCGCTGGGGTTGGTGTATACGATTTGCTCTTTGACGACATCTTTCTCAGACCTCTATTATTCAATGAAGCGTTTGTTATGGGGCGTGATTTGCAGCAGCGCTGAAGGCCGCTGTATCAACGCTCCCCAGAGCGTTCATTCATGCCGTAACCAATTTCACCATCGAGTTCATATTCGGTTACCGCTTGGCGCATTACGGTGGTGGCTTCGGGGTCTATGCCCCAGCGCGGCATCTGGCCCGATCCCCAAGTGGGCATCGACCACCAGAATAGGCGTTTGTCACGGCCGGTAATACGCACGAGTCCCAATTGATCATTGGCAAGCTCAATAACATAGTCGCCTTGATCGGGGTCAAAACTCATCTTCGGCGCGTGGATCACCCGGCTCGGGTACATTACGCCATCTTTGTAGATATAGGCTTCGGAAAAGAAGAAACCACCACCGGGGCGGGGGAAGGTTTGAATGCCAAACGCGGTGCCACTAGGAAAAATACCGCCCAACCACGTATGACCATGCATGCCACCGAGTGTGCGTACACCGCGGACATGGCCGCGTAAACCGTAGCCGTCAAAGTCCCAGCTTTCGCCTTCAAAGCTCAGTGTGCCCTTGCCACGAAACATTTGATCAAAGCGGAAGGCTTCCGGTGTTGTGCCGGCGGGAATCCGCGCCGCTAGCCACAAGCCGGCTTCGCCCTTAATGGCCTCGGCGGCCTCGGGCAGCAAGCCACCTTGTAAGTAGACGGGTGCCGCCATATTGGCATCAATCTTGAGCGAGACAGTATGCGACGGCGTTTTGTCTTCTACCACGCCGCTATCGAGCTCTGCCTTGTTGGTTATCCACACGGGTAGGTCATTAATTTCGTAAACCCAGTGGTGGAATGCTTGTTCGCAATGAAAGTTGATATGTTTGCTATGGGGACGCTGAGGGTCGGTAAATTGCGCAGGTTCGTCGCTGCGCAGGCGCAGTATGCGACCATCGGGCAAAAAGACAGTGACTGGCGCAAACATTTTGCCGTTTTGCATCATGGTGTGAATGTTAATGCCGATATTTTTCTCGGGATCATAAAACCAAACGTTGAGTGTTTCTTGAGCGTTTGCATCTTCGGGGAGCGGGCCAGTGAGCACGTAATCCTGTTCTGGGCGCAAGCCCCAGGTAAATGGGTCGCTGGTGTCGGTATAGAGTTTCATTGACTCGGTAGGTTTGACGCCCGGCGGTAATAATTTGTTGTGCGACATGATTGGCCTCTTACTATATGCGGCGATTGAAAAAATCATTCCAAGTACTGCAAATATAATGATGAGTGAAAATATAAAACGCTTACTGAATTTCATCGGTCCATCCAAACTTAGATGGCGGCTAGCACGGAATTTATCGTCGTGTTAGCCGTCAATTGCGTGTTTCAGCGGGCAGGCTCAGTGAGTAAGTCGGCAAAGCGGTCACGATACGTTGGCATTAGCTGCATTAGCTCATCTGGGCAAAGCCCAAAGTCTTCGGCAGAATACTTGTGTACCCCGTGCTTGCCCTGTTGATTTTCTGCCATGTGATGTTCAATGCGATGCGCGTGCTCGTCACTAAACGGCAGATCAAAATGAGTGTAAATTCTTTGAACTGTACCAACGGGGTCAGTGACGGTGTCACTGTATGCAATATCAATAATTCGGCTATCGACATCTTTGTCGGTGCGGGCAGTAACACCGCGTTCTAAATGTGCACCGAACAGTTCAAGCACTTGCTGGCCGGTGGCTTTTTTATCAACTTTGGGATTAAGAATTGACTGAATAGTCCAGATCAAGCTCGCGGCAGAGACAATAGTTCGCACAGGGTCTCTGTGGGTCTGCACGATGCAGGCGTCAGGATAAACATCAATTAACTGATTTAAGTCTAAGAGGTGCTGTGGCTCTTTTAAGATCCAGCGTCCATTCGGCCCGCGCCACTGGAGCTGCTGCAACGCACGCTTATGCATTTGGTAAACACCAGATGGCGAGGCATTGGCTAGCCAGTTGGAATATTCTGGAACAGTGAAGGTGGCAGCAAAGCGGCTGCAAACGAAGCTCAGCGCGAAAAAGCTTAAACAGTCAGCGGGTAAGGTCGCGCCCCAAGGATGCATGGTACGCAGCATCGGCATTGCCGCGAGCATGCCGTCAATTCTTGCTTGGGTAGTGGCGATGCGCGGGTCTGTAGTGTAGGTAGCGACTTCTGGCGCGGGCCAGGGGTTTGAACTCTCCCACTCTAATGGCGCGCGACCAGCGGGATCCAGCGCACAAAGATCATGCAGTATTGTTGTGCCGGTGCGAGGAAGGCCAGTGAGTATGAGTGGGCGTTTAATTTCTTGGTTTAGAATTTCTGGATGTTTTGTTTCGTCATCGACAAAACGCAAACGCGTTACTAACACATTCAGTATTTGCTGCTCTAAGGCCTTTATTGCACCATCGGGTAATGCGCCGGCGTTTGCCGAGTCTACCAGAACGCCTAAACCGACTTTAAAACTTTCGTCGCGGCCCCAGTTGTTCATGCCAGCAGTTTCCTGCGCCTGCGAGAATAGCGATTCTATAGTGAGTTTCATATATTCCTCTTTACGTTTGCGTAGGCTAGTCATTCCGAGAATAGCCTTAGATTAGGTGAGCTGCTGGCGGCCAACTCATTACATTTAAACATTTAAAGGTTTAAATGTAAATCAGTGAAAAGACATGCAGACTAACAATTCTTATACTTTTGATATGCATTAAAGGCGGCGTATTACCCAGCGCGCCAGTGATACTCATCCCGCCCCAGAATTACTGATGGGTAGAGATAATATCCACAGACCGGCGGCAGTCAGAATCATCATTAAACTGAGCATGGGTATTTGGCTAAGGGCGGCACTTCGGCTGGACATGAACATTTTTAGCGCCTCTAAATGGGCGATATAGACGGCGGCGATGTGGCCTATAATGATCAGTCCAACTTGGGTGTGCCAGACGGTACCGGCCTGAATAATAGTGCCTATTTTGAGGTCCTTGCTGCCAAATAAATTCCAGCCCCAGCCAAATGGGTCAGAGATTAATGCGAATACTTGTAGCCCTTGACTGAATAGTAATGTGAAGTAATGCGCGGCGTGATAAACCAGCACAATGGGTAGTAAAGAAAATGAAAACCGAATCGCCATTTCTTTTACCGGTGGCGGGTTTTTTACGAGCAGTCGTATCATGTAAATTGCCAGTATATAGACGGCAAAATAAAAGAGAGGGGAGAGGGCCAATATAGACACTTTCCAAACGCTATAAATAATTTTTAAACTTGGAAATGCGGAAACAATATCGCCGCCTAGCCACGGTTTGATCACGTCAGCGATCTGAACCCAATATAGGCTTACAAATGGCGTTGTAAATTGAATGCCATCAAAAGCGGTTGAGGACAGCATAAATAAAATAAAAAAGAGTAAAGACCAGCTTTTGCTGTGCTCTTCCATAACGCCGATCATCGGATGGCGAAGATAAATATCGACGTTCACTTGGGCAGCTGCTTTTCGACTAGACGCGAATGTGCCCATGCTTGCTAAGAGTCGAAACATAATTGAAAAGAACTCGACATACTTGAACCAAGCGCGTTGACCAAATACCAAGACGCCAAGGCAAGTAAATATGGTATAAGAAAGTAAAACGACGGAAAGAGAAAATGGCGATGTTCTGCCGTACAATTCTAAGCAAATAAATCCAAAATAAAGTAATAAACTGGGCCAATATGCCAGTTGTTTTGGGTAGGTATAGCGACCTTTAATAAAAGCAGGAAATAGCTTGCTCAGCCAATCGGTAATAGCTTGCCATGGGTTGATTGCATGGTTGAGGTTGCCGAGCAGGGCGCAGCAATAGTAGCCGCCAAGTGTGAAAAGTATCCAGAACAAGGTCATGTTAATGTTGACGTAGGGATTGGACACACCTACAAGGCCTGCAACAATTGCCAGTATTAATACTCCAACACTGAATAATTGGGTGATGTTGAGGGAAGTTGAGCTGGTTAAGCAGCGAATAAATCTATTTTGCGATAGATTGATCTTAACGAAGTTTGCGGAAGCGGAAGTGGCACTCACCATGCCAGCGATTATGATGAAAGATAGCAGTAGTGCGGCTGTTGCACCGTATAGATACAGCCAAACGGGAACCGGCAGGCTGTAAACCTGGCCGAAGCCATGAGCCCAGCCAGTGCCAGAAAAAAGCAAAAGTACACATGCTATCAGTAAATTTGCATAGTATTTTCGCAATGGTTTTTCGCCCGCCATTACTTCAGTGGCCAAACATTCGGTGATAGTCGCGCAACGAAGAAGCCACTGCCACCGAAGGCAAACCACACTTCGCCGCGCTCGGGTATAAACCGTGGCTGGAGCTGTCCACCGGTACCGCCGCGGCCTGTGGGTGTCTCGTTGTAGTAGGCAATTTCAATGGGCTTCATTGGGTTGCGTATGTCAAACACGCGCAGTCCCGACCACATCATATTACAGACCAGAATCTCCGGGTCGTCGCGGGTGGCAACCGAGCAATAGTGGCCATCGTAGTTTAGCGTGCCGGTGCTGCCATCTTCGTCCCGTAAGGGTTGATTTTCCGGCATGTGTATTTCCAACTTGAGTTTGGAAATCACGAATGGAGCGGTTTCATCGCTTATGTCGATGATCCTTACGGCGCCAGCTTGACCTTCATCGACAAAGACGGCGTATGGGTGCCCGCCAATTGTGATCGGAATAGCGTGCTGACTAGTGCCACCATCCGTCCAGTAAACAGATCCTAATAAGGTCATTTGTGGGTCGGGAACGCGATTTTGGACATCGCTAATATCATAGATATCAAGACCGTTCTGGCCGATAACGCCGGGGATGCCATTGTGTGCAATATAGGCGCGGTTGCCGTCGTCTGAAATAGTAATACCGTGCCCAGGACTCAGAATAAACTGCTTTATCGCGCGGGGTTGCGTGGGATCGGTAACATCGATGGCCGTCAATATGGGGATAAACCAAGCATTGGCCCAATAGGTATTGCCATCGGGCGACCAGCCCCCTTCATGACCAATATTAAGTATGGGTTTCAGCGACTGAACGACAGGGTGGGCACAGTCCTTGCTGACATCATAGATGTCGAATATACCGGGTGCATCGCCACTAAAAACGGCTGCAAGTAAGCCCCGGGACTGAGACGCTTTCAATGACTCCCACGGGTCTAACATGGCTATAGACGTAAGTGTGTCGGTAAGTACAGGGTTTGTTGGATCGGAGACATCAACGACGTAAGTACCAACTCCCTTTGGGCCGGAATAATAGGCGCAGTTTTTATACCAGGTCATCATAATACCGGCATCGCTCCCCTGTCGGCCTATGACGTTGAGGTTACACCAGTAGCCCTCGGCTGATCGCCCGCTCTGGCGGTCAGCCATAGAAACCCTGCCTTGAATGTCCGTTTCTGGTTGCGCCCCTGGGCCGCAACTGGTCTGCGGGACTGGCCCTTCAAACACTTTTGTAATACCGCCGACGCCAGTATCTGGAATTGGTGATTGATTTGAGTTTGAGCTGCCTTTGCATGCGCCCAGCACCATGAAAGTAAGCAAGATACTGTATCGGAAAGCTGTTCCTGTATACCTGTACAAGGTCAGTCGATGACGTTGAAATGACGACATTTGATTCAAACTCCGGCCTATTATTATCGTTACAACCATTACAATGATTGTATTTATTAAAATATATAAACATATAAAGGTTTTTTGGGCAATAGAAATTGGCTGCTACTTAAGCGTCCAGTGTTTTTAATTTCAATCGCAGTAGGTTTTCTTATGTATTGGCTAGCTAGGGCTGGCATGCAGTGGTGTCAAAACAGCAGTGTCGCCTGAGCTTGCGATGTGAGGGTTCGCCGCAGGGGGGCAATGGAAAGTGACTGGGCGGTGAAGCGGGAGAATTAATTTGGCACCCGCCAGGGTACTGTCGGGCCTTAGTCGAGGTGATGTCCTGCGCAGTATTCTAGGTATTACGTAGGTCTGTTTTGAGCCAAAGTTCCAATAATTCAAAGCGTTGCTGATGCAAAGTAGCCGCGCTAGCTGCGTCGCCAGCGAGAATGGCATCTATTAACTCAGAGCGCAGTGTCTGGAATTTTTTACGGCGGCGGGGCAGGCGAAATACTTTAACCTCCCGTTGTACTTTAGAATAATTCAGTGCGATATCAGTAAACAGAGTAAGTACAGGGTCATTGGGCATCGACGCTAAAAGATGGTCGAACTTTAGCTCCGCTTCTAAAAACGTGTCACTGTCTGATAGGTTTTCTTGCGCGACGACCTGGAGTTCACGCAAGGCATTTAAATCAGCTTCATTGCGGCAGTTACATGCTAGGCGAGTGGTTTCCGCAGAGATCATGCGTAGGGTATTTAAGACCTGAAAAACCGAGGCCTTATTTGCGCGGAGCACGATTGCTGCGAGGTTGGCGACACCATCGGTGCTAGGTTTTCGAGCATAATAGCCGCCGCCACGACCACGTTTGATAACTAAGAGCTGTTGATATTCCAATAACTTAGTCGCTTGGCGCAATGTCGGTGTGCTGATGCCTAGTCGCTCACTAAGGTCCGTTTCAAAGCCCAAGAGTTCACCGTCTTCACATTGCAGTAATTCTTCAAGTAGAAGTTCGGCAGCTTGGGTGCTGACGGTCTCTTTTTTAATGCTCTTTAGGCCCATGATTCCGGAGTTTTCCTGCTAGATTATTGATTTTTGCCATTTTTTGCGAGTTTGTTGATTATTGCAAATCTACGCCACTTTGGTCTACTAACACCGTGATACAGCTGTTTCTTGCTGTTTGCGTCGGCCGAAATATTTATTCATTTAGCGTTGGTAGCGCATCTTACTATAGCGACCGTGTAGTTTCATGGCATGGAGGGTGTGTTGAACGATAATGCAGAAGCCCGTTACAGAGCTAGTAACAATGCTTTATGAGGATTTTTGCGAGGGCGGGGATAACAGGCGCGCTATACGCGCCCGTTGATATTGCTACAGTGAAAAGAAACGGTAGGTCAGGTCAACACCATACATGCGCGGTGTACCTGTGGTGCCTACACCACCAACTAGTGGGTCGGTGAACACAAATGACGGTATTACGTTGCCAAAGGTTTCTTCGTCGGTAAGGTTGTTACCAAATACACCAAGACGCAGGCCGGTAGACTCAAAATTAATATAAGCGGTAAAACCTAATAGTCCATAGGCTTCTTGTGAAACCGACGGGTTGTTCTCGTAGGCATTAGCGTCATTGTCTAATGGCACTTTGTCGCTGTAGGCGTAAGAGAGGTTGCTACCAAACTCACCCCAGCTCAGCGGCTGCTTGTAGTTAAGCGCTATCGAGGCCTTTTTATGAGGCGCAAAAGGTCCTTGGAGGGTTTCGTCGTCATACTCAAAGTTGATTAAGGTGCCGGTCGCAATCACTGTAAGTGTGTCTGTGGCGGCTACGGTTAATTCTGCTTCAGTACCTTGAATGGTCGCATCACCTAAATTCTGGATAAAAGTAGAAATACCGACGATGTCAGAAAACTGAATGTCTTTGTAATCGGTATGGTAGCCCGCAAGGTTGAGACGAACGCGGCTGTCAAAGAATTCGCCCTTAAGGCCGATTTCCGTGTCAGTGACAAATTCAGGGTTAAATGGCACCAAGGTTTCCGCCGTACGCCCCCGGAAGTTTTGTCCACCTGAGCGAACACCGCGGGATTTTTTAGCATAAACCATCATGTCATCGGTCACGTTCCAGCTACCGGAATATGTCCAGGTGTTGTACTTGTAGTCTGTATCTTGGCGAAAGTAGCAGCTCGATGCATCCGTACCATTAGACTGTCCGCTTGCAGGGTCATTGGCATAAATACAGTCGTTGGTGGGGTTGGGGCCAAGTGCGTCATTGGCTAAGCCCGAATCAAACTGGGTGATATCGAGCCCCTTATTCTCGTTAATTGCTCGACCGCCCACGGTAAACGAGAGATTATCGAGGGCATCCCAAGTAACTTGGGCGAACGCCGAGTCACTGGTGTTTAACACATCGGCATCGCCGGTGGCATTAAGCAAAGGCGCGGTGCCGGTTGAGGGCAGTAAAAGTGCACTGGGTAAACCGGGAACGGCTGCGCCGGCAACCACGTCAGAGGCAAAGGTATAGGTTTGGTCCCGACCATCTTCTTCGAAATCAAAGTAACCGATAATCCATTGGATGCGATCTTCCCAAATGGCGCCGCTAAGCTGGATTTCGTAGGATGTTTGTTTTACATCCTGCTGCGATTCAGTGTATACGCCCCGCGCGCTGGTGCCGTCTGGGTCAATGGTAAAAGCGTAATCGAGGTTGCGTTGGGCAACGACCGCTTTCAGTTCTGCCCATGAGAAGTTATAGGTGCCTTTAAAGTAAAGGCCGTCGGTGAGGGCATTCGCTTTGGTTTCTACATCGGTAAAATAGCTGTAGTGATCGTCAGATGAACGCTCGTAGCTGGTAATGAGGGCGGCAGGTGCGCGGGCTCGGTCGCCCGCGCGGTCATAGCTTGGCGCGCCATTGGTTTCGGTGTCGCTGGAGTCATAGCCCATTTCCAATACGGCGCTGTCGGTAACATCCCACATCAAGTTTACGCGTAAAGTGTCGGTTGCTTTGGCGCCTGGTTCAAATGAGCCAATAATAGTTTCAGGGTTGTCTGCGGCAACTAGGGTTGCATTGCCATAGCCGTCCATTTCACGCTGAGAATAACTAATACGACCGGCAAAGGTATCGGTAAGCGGGATATTCATTGCGCCTTCGGTGTGCCGCTGCCCGTAGTTGCCAACCATTGCACGAACAAAGCCATTCCAGTCACCACCTGGTTCAGCTTTGATGGGAATAACTTTGAGTGCACCACCGGTGGTGTTTCTGCCGTACAAGGTACCTTGTGGGCCTTTTAGTACTTCGACCCGGGCAATGTCAAACATGTCGAGCAATGATCCCGGTGAGCGACCGAGAAAAACGTCATCAAGATAGATGCCGACAGCCGGGTCTACTGTTAATACCGTGGCGTCGTTTTGCACTTGGCCACGAATGGCAACTTGGGGGTTAACGCCAACGCCAGGGCTGGGAGCAAACACCAAACTAGGGGTGATGTTGGCAATGCCACTGAGATCGCTGATGCCGCTGTCTTGCAGTGCTTCGCCGCCAAAGTTGGTAACGGCAGCGGGTACGTCCTGCAAGTTTTCTGAGGCGCGTCGAGCCGTAACCACTACTTCCTCGAGGGCTGCTGCGTGTAATTGCTCAGCAAAGGCAATACTGGTCAGTGCTATGGCTAAGGCGGTTCTGCGTATCCTTAAGGACGCGGGGTTTATACTTTGGTGCTGGTGGGGTAGGTTCATTTTTTATTCACTCGCTAGTCATGCTGCAACGGTTTACTCGTTGATTGATTAAAAATCGTGCGGCAGGCTAGCTGCCGCAGCTACATTTACCAAGTCAGTTGTAGGTTCCGCATACCCATTACAGGGCCAGCAGCTAGTACTGGTGGTATTGTTGGGTCTTCGCTAAATTCTGGTATACGCTTGCACCACTCTTGGTAAGTTAGCGCTAATTCAACTCGAGCCAAGTGCGCGCCAAGGCAATTGTGGGGGCCAGTATTAAAGGCCACATGGCGATTTTTTCCCTTGCGATCCAATTTAAAGTCTAGTGCATCTTCAAAGGCATTTTCATCGAGGTTGGCAGGAATTTGCGGAACCAGAATCATTTCGCCTTCTTTCAGTAGTTGGCCATTTAATTCATGGTCTTTATTGACGATACGGCCGATGTTAACGAAGGAGTAGCGGCGCAGAGATTCTTCGACAAACGCAGGAGCAATGTCGGGCTGTTCACGCATTTTCTGCTGCAGTGCTTTGTCTTGTGCGAGGTGGCGAATACCAAACGAGGTTGCGTTAACGACGGTGTCGAGTCCGGCGAGAAACAGTAGCAAGCAATAGGCTTGCGCCTCTTCCATGGTGATAGGGCGTCCGTCGATCTCGGCGTTAATAATGTCAGTGAGCAGATCTTCCTGCGGATCATTTTTGCGTGCTTGAAGTGACTCCGTCATGAAACCAATAATGTTCATCAGAACTGGCATACGCACACTGGGGTCGGTCTCGGTCAATGCCACCATGGCCCAGCCGCGAAACTCATCAAGTCGGTCTAGCGGCAAGCCCATCATTTTCATGAACACAATAACGGGCAGTTGTTCGGCGAAGTCGTCGACAAAATTACATGATCCCTTGTCGGCGATCTCGTCGATAAGTTGATTCGCTAAGACCCGAATATCGTCTTCCATTTTTCGCATGCGTGGCGGGCTGAACTGTTTGGCCAGAACCTGACGATACTTTGCATGGTCTGGCGGATCGATATTGATTGGAATCAGGCGGAACATACCACCAGTGCTGGGAATGTTTACTTCGCGGCTGGAGTAATGCTCAGGATTATTGGCTATGGTCGTGTAGTTTTGGTAATTGGTCGTTACCCAAAAACCACCCATGCACGGGCTGTAAAATAGGCCCTCGGGGAATTTATCAGAAAGTTCCCTAAAACGGCGCTGTGGGTCGGTTAACAAGCCTTCGTCTGTATTGTGGTTGAACTCATAAACGAGGTGCGCGGGCACATGCGCTGGAATGTTCATGTCACTACTCTCCGATTGCAATTATAGGTGGTCATTTATTCGCTAAAGCCTCATTACAAAGAGCGGGCTATTAATACTTTCATTATTTCGCTAGTGCCGCCCCATATACGCTGTCCGCGCGCATCTCTGTACAGTCGGGCAATTGGGTATTCATTAATATAGCCATAGCCACCGAATAGTTGCAGGCATTCGTCAATAATTTTGCCTTGAGCTTCCGAGGCATAGAGCTTGGCCATGGCCGACATTTTGTTATCGAGCTTGCCTTGCAGGAGCAGGTCGAGGCAGTGGTATACGAATACGGCGGTGACTGTTCCCAGAGTTTTACATTCGGCTAATTTAAACTGGGTGTTCTGGAAGTCCATTACGCTTTGACCAAACACCTTGCGGTCTTTGGTGTACTCGATCGTGGTGGCTAAGGCTTCATCAATGGCATAGATACTTTGCAGCGCAATAATAAGCCGCTCTTTTGGTAGCTCGGCCATCAATTGACTAAAGCCCTTGCCTTCGACACCACCGAGCATATTCTCGGCAGGAACGCGGACGTCTTCAAAAAACAACTCTGAAGTATCTGCGGCTTCACAACCAATTTTGTCGAGAATCCGGCCGCGACGAAAGCCGTCGACCTTGTCGGTTTCAACCATCATTAGCGACACGCCTTTGTTGCCGGCCTTGGTGTCGGTTTTAGTGACGACGCAAATTAGATTGGCTTGGGAGCCATTGGAAATAAAGGTTTTTTGGCCATTAATGATGTAGCTGTCGCCATCTTTTTTTGCGGTAGTACGGACACCTGCAAGGTCAGAACCCGCGCCGGGTTCAGTCATCGCAATGGCGCCGATGTATTCGCCGCTGGCCAGTTTTGGTAGCCAGCGTTGTTTTTGATCTTCCGTACCGTGCATCAAAATATAGGGCGCGAGAATAGCATTTTGCAGGGTAATGCCCATGCCGTTGGCGTCGTGGCGAAAAAGCTGTTCGATGATGACGACCTCGTGACGAATATCGCCGCCACTGCCGCCGTATTCTTCTGGCATCATGGTGCACAGCAATCCGGCTTCACCGGCCTTGGTCCAAATGTCGCGGTCGCAGTGATGTTGCTTGCGCCACTGCTCAGAGACTTCTTGCGTCACGTGACGCTCAAAAAAGCGGTTGGCGGCGTCAGAGAACATATTGATCTCTTCGTCTTGCATTGCTGCGGGCGGCTGTACGTCCAAAGCTTTCATTATCATCTCCTGTGGGTGCGCGGTGCGATGCCGCGACGATTAATTATCTTGGTTAATTCGGTGCTGTTTTATTAATAAAATTGACTGCCGACTTCTGCGCGGCTTCTCAGCCAGTCGCTAGCGCGGAATCGCTCGCCAACCGTTTCGGTGAGGGCGTCGAGGGCCGCGACAAATTCACCACAGTTAAGCGTGTCGATAAGCGAGAAGACCCCACCGGTATAGCTCGGAAACCCTATGCCCAAAATAACGCCAACATCGGCTTCGGCGGCGTCAGTAATTACGCCTTCTTCATAGCAGCGCGCGGCTTCTAATGCTTGCACGTAAAGTAGGCGCTGTTTAATTTGCTCGGCATCAACAACCGCGCTTGCTGAGGCGGGGTAAAGCTCCGCCACTGCGCTTGATGGCGTGCGTACACCTTCACTATAGTCGTAAAAGCCCATGCCACCTCGGCGGCCAATACGGCCGAGTTCGTTAAATTGCTTTTGCACTTTAAAACCTGCGGGCTCTACCCAGCTTTCCCCTAAGGCTTCTTTTTCAGCTAGCGAGGCTTTGTAGCCATTTTCTAAGCCGATATCGTCAATGAGTGCCAGTGGCCCAATGGCGAAACCGGCCTGTTTGGCAACGTTGTCGATGAGCGTTGGCGAAATACCTTCGGCGACCATGGCAAAGGCTTCCTGCAAATAGACAGAGATGACCCGCGAGGTGAAAAAACCACGGGAGTCATTAACAATAATCGGCGTTTTGCGCAGCAAGGCAATAAAGTCCAAGGCCTCGGCCAAGGTTTTGTCGCTGGTGGCATTGCCCCGAATAACTTCGATCAGCGGCATACGCTCTACCGGCGAGAAAAAATGCAGCCCTAGAAAGCGATCGGGGGAGGGCAGGCCTTCGCCTATTTGACTAATCGGCAAGCTCGAGGTATTGGATGCCAGTATGGCGTCGGCAGGCATATGCTCCCGCGCCATTTTGAAAACCTTCTGCTTTAGGGCGACGTCTTCGAACACCGCCTCTACAACCAACTGGCAATTCGCGAGCTTGGAGTAGTCCGCAGAAGGCGTAATTTTTGCCAACAGTGCATCGGCTTTTTCCTGCTGCATGCGGCCTTTGGCAATAAGCTTGCCGAAGGATTTGGCAATCGCGCCCTTACCTTTACTAGCTTGCTCGTCGCTGATGTCGAGCAAAATAACGTCGATACCCGCTTTTGCAGCGCTCTGAGCTATACCTCCGCCCATCAGGCCGCTACCGATCACGCCAATGGTTTGGAAGCTGGCTTTGTCTATGCCTTTGGGGCGACGGCTGAGCTTGTCTAACTCGCCTTTGCTCACAAATAAGGTGCGCACCATATTGCGGGCAGTAGGGTCGAGAATCAGCTTGGCGAAATAGCAGGATTCAATATGCAAGCCACTGTCAAAAGGCACTGCTGTGCCGCGTGCGACCGCCGTGAGTAGCGCGAGTGGCGCAGGGGTGTTGCGCTGGGTGTCGCGGCAAATTGTGCTTGTTAGGTAGTTGTAGAGATTGCCGAGCTCGGCATCAAAAAAGCCGCTGCCGCCGGGGATGGTATACCCTTTTTTATCCCACGGTTTAATGGGCTCAAGGCCATCGAGGATTTGTTGGCAGGCAGTTTCTATCAACTTTTCGGGTGTGACCACCGCGTCGATAATACCGATTTCCAGTGCTTTGGCGGCGTTAAAGGGACGGCCTTGCAGCATGATTTCTAGGGCTTTTTGAATGCCGATCATACGCGGTAAACGCTGGCTGCCACCGGCGCCGGGCATTAACCCCAAGGTAACTTCGGGCAGGCCCATAATAACTTTGGCTGAGTCGCTCACAACCCGGCCATGACAGGCCAGTGCCAGCTCCAAACCGCCGCCCATGGCGGGACCGTTAATGGCGGCGACAATCGGCTTGCCGCAGCATTCTAATTTGCGGAGCGTGGGTTTAATGCTGTTGGCTATGTCGAGGGCGACTTGTGAGTCGGTGACGTTGGCGAACATCTCGACCATGGCGTTGAGGTCGCCACCGGCCATAAAATCGTTTTTGACTGAGCCGATTACCGCGCCTTTAATATTGTCATCGCTGGCAATGAGGTTAACGGCAAGGTCTAACTCGTCACGGAAAGCATCGCCCATCACATTGGCGTTGCTGCCGGGAATATCCATCAAAATAATGGCGATACCCTGCTCATTAAGCTGATACTGAATTGTTTTAAATTCGCTGCTCATCGTCTTATACCCGCTCTATGATGGTTGCTACGCCCATGCCGATACCCACGCACAGCGAGATCAGTGCAGTGTGTTGACCGCGACGTTCCAATTCGTCGAGTACTGTGCCGATCAGCATACCGCCGGTGGCACCGAGGGGGTGGCCCATGGCAATGGCGCCGCCGTTCACATTAATTTTGTCGTGGGGAATGTTTAGCTCGCGCATAAACTCAAGCACTACCGAAGCAAAGGCTTCGTTGAGTTCAAACAGGTCAATGTCGGCAGCGTTCATGCCTGCATTTTTCAATGCTTTGCGCGCGGCAGCGGCAGGCCCGGTGAGCATAATGGTGGGTTCACTGCCAACCGAGGCAAAGGCGCGAATACGTGCGCGCGGTGTCAAGCCAGCAGCCTTGCCCTGGGCGGCGTTGCCAAGTAATAGTGCCGAGGCGCCGTCGACGATACCGCTGGAATTAGCTGCGGTATGCACGTGATTAATGGCGAAAACCTCTGGGTATTTTTGTTGGGCAATGGCGTTGTAGCCGCCTTGCTCACCCATTGCTGCAAAGGCTGGTTTTAGCGCTGCCAAATCGCCAGCCGTGGCAGTTGGGCGCATATGTTCGTCTTTGCTACATAAAGGCAGGCCGAGATCGTCAACCACGGTGATCACGGATTTACTAAAATAATCGTTTTCCCATGCATTGTGCGCGCGGCGTTGGCTCTCAAGGGCATAGCTGTCGACATCGCTGCGGCTGAAACCACTGCGCGTGGCGATCAAATCGGCACCAATACCCTGCGGGGCAAAATAGGTTTTGCTGATGACTGCTGGGTCTCTGGCCCACGCGCCGCCCTGACTGCCCATGGGCACCCGCGACATAGACTCCACACCGCCGCTAATGATCATGCCCGCTTGGCCAGACATGATTTGTGCCGCGCCAAGATTCACCGCATCTAATCCAGACGAACAGGCGCGATCAATTTGCATGCCTGGCACCGATTCGTCGTAGTCTGCCATTAGCAGTGCAGGGCGGGCCATATTGCAGCCCTGTTCGCCAACGGGGGTAACGATGCCGAGGATGACATCATCTATAGTAGAGGTGTCTAGGTCACTGCGTGACTTAATGGCTTTAAGTGTTTGGGCTGCCAATTCGATAGGGGGCACACTGTGTAAGCCGCCATCAGGCCGACCTTTGCCGCGAGGGGTGCGCACGTGATCGAAGATAAATGCATCAATCATGGTGTAGTCTCATTGAAATTGCCAAATTTTACCCAGTGACTTGTCGGTGTTCCCCTTTGAGCCGGGTTTGTCACCTACACAGGGATTGTTATGAGTTAGCAAATGAAACACGGTTAAACTGCCGGTGGGTGGGCAGAAAAAGTGGTTCATGGCTATGTATAATTTGGACTATAACACCTATAATGATTTAAATCATCTATATGATAGGATGTATGGAATAGGCTTTTGGCCTGCCCCGAAATTTAATCGAGCCGATTAGGGCGAATTGGCGAATATTTGCGCCGCGCGTTTACCCAAAATAATCGTAATAGATCAATAAGGACGACCAGCATGGCGAGTGAATTCAACACTATTTTGTTTGAAGTGGCAGACAAGGTAGCCACCATTACTATTAATCGCCCCGACGCGCTGAATGCTTTCACCATGGAAATGTGTGAAGAATTCGACCAGCTCTGGAAGCAGATTAATACCGATGACGGAATTAATGCGGTGGTTATTCGCGCCGCAGACGGTCGCGCGTTTTCAACAGGGGCCGATGTGAAATCGGGGGTCAGTGCCGACCAAGCCACCAACCCATTTTATGTAAAAGACCCCGGTGACTACCTTGGGCCGCGCTCTAATCATTGCTGGAAGCCGGTTATTGTTGCCGTGCACGGCCTTTGCTGCGCCGGCGGTTTTTATTTTTTAAACCAAGCCGACTTTGTTATTTGCTCTGATGACGCCCAGTTTTTTGACCCCCACGTAAGCTACGGCATGGTGTGTGGGGTAGAGCCAGTCGGCATGGCATACCGAGTGCCGCTACAGGAAGTACTGCGTATTTCCCTGATGGGTGGCGACGAGCGAGTCTCTGCACAAACGGCGTTACGCATTAATTTGGTTTCAGAGGTCGTGGCCAAAGCAGATCTTTGGGTGCGTGCCCACAGTTTAGCGAGCAAGATTGCCGCTAAGCCGCCCTCGGCAATACAAAACACCGTTCGCGCAATTTGGGAGGGCTTGGACATGCCCCGCGCTGCCGCACTCAATCACGCTCTGCGGTTGTGTGAAATTGGCAATCCAAAAGCAGCCCAAGAGCTAGATGTTGATGCTGCGCGCAAAGCCGCCAAAACATTTGAGATTCGTTGATGCCTGATACAAATGTTCAAACAAACAGTGCCGTCTATGCGCCATCGTGGTCAGAATACCTAGAGGTTCGTGGTGTTCGTTATCACGTGCGCCATTGGGGGCGCGCCGGAGCGCCACCAATCTTTTTGTTCCATGGCTGGATGGACGTATCGGCGACCTGGCAATTTTTGGTAGATGAATTGATCGCGCAATCTAGTCAAGACTGGCATTTTATCGCGCCAGACTGGAGCGGTTATGGGCTGTCGGAGCCAAGGCCTGGTGGCTCGCTGTTTATTGGCTACTTGGCCGATATGGAAAAATTGATCAATGCCTATAGCCCTGCTGAGCAGCAGGTGAAAATTATTGCTCACAGCATGGGCGCTAATTTGTCTGCTATGTACACCGGTGCGCGGGCGGATCGGGTTAGTCATCTGGTTAATATCGAGGGCTTGGCCCCAGTGCCGCAGGCGGCTTATAGCGGCAGCGTTGCTAAATCAATTGCGCGCTGGTTGGATGGCTCTCGGGGTGCTACTAAGGTGTACCAAAGTCGAATTGAATTTGCTGAGCGATTACGAGAGAAAAACGCGCGCTTAAAGCCTGCGTGGGCCACATTCTTGGCTGAGCATTTTTTGCAAGCCTTACCTGAAGGGGGCTTTGTTCCGCGCGCAGACGTTGAAACACGTCAAATCACGCCAATATACCCCCACGCTGAGCAAATAGAAGAAGTGCTGCGAAATATTCGGGCCAAAGTGTTGGTCTGTCGAGGAGGTAAATCCTTTGTGACTGCTGCCTTTGAGAAAAATAGCTTGGTATTAGATGCACGGCTTAAATGTTATCAGCATCGTAAAGACTTAGTGCTTGAAGATGCTTCACACAATTTACATCACGAATTTCCTGAACGCGTGGCGGCTGAAACACTCTCGCTATTTTCTGAGCCGAAATGACATAAATACCCGCTAGCAATTAGGCTCGCAGTAAGTAGGGCTTTAACGGCTAGTAATAGTTAGTTTCCAAGGGGAACAAAGATGAGCAATAAAGATGTTGTCGATCCAATCACCTTGCGTAATGCACTGGGTTGTTTTACTACGGGTGTGACAGTGGTGACGACCTGTAACGACGGTGTAGATGCAGGCGTAACCGTAAATAGTTTTAACTCGGTGTCTTTAGATCCGCCAATGGTGCTGTGGAGTCTGGCAAAATCGGCGGGTAGTTTTAATACCTATCATAGTGCAGATCATTTCGCGGTGCATATCTTGGCCGCAGATCAAGAGCCCTTATCTCAACGCTTCGCTACACGGGGAATCGACAAATTTGCCGAGGTGGATTTTCATCGCGGCGTTGGGGAGGTGCCTATTCTAGATGGCTGCTCGGCAGTATTTCACTGTAAAACGGTGTATCGCTACGAGGGTGGCGACCACGAAATATACGTGGGTCAGGTCGAAAAGCTAGAACATTTTGATCGCAAAGCACTCGTCTTCCACGGCGGCAAATACGCTTTGGCCGTGCCCAAGATAAAACCAGAGCCGGTTGTCGACGATGGTCGTAGCCGCGGCTTTTCCGCAAACTCGCTGACCTACCTAATGGGCTTGGTGTATTTCCAGTTAATGAAACGCGCCTCGGCAGAGCTGCAAAAGCGCGGCATTACTGAAACTGAAATGGCCGTGCTTAATATACTTGCCATTGAAACTAAGCGCAGCGCAGCAGAGATTAACAGCCTAGTGCAGGTCAGCGGTTACCGCGTAGACGATACCGTGCTTAAGGACATGGCGACGAAAAAGCTCATCGCCTTGAAGGATGGCGGCGACGCATTGCGGGCGACATTATTAGATGCGGGGAGCGCGCTGCTACGTGAGCACCTCGCTTTTATCCAAGCCCTAGAAGATGACGCTTTGCCAGACGAAGCCTACGCCGAAACGGTTTTAGCAAAGGATTTATTAAAGGCGACTGCGCGAAAACTGCTACAGGCAGAATAGTGAGCGCAGCATCATTAAATTAAAAAAATGAGGGTTTTCATGAGCACTACCATTAGCAAAGGTCAGCAAGCGGTTATTATCGGCGTAGGCGAGATCACCGAGAAATTAGAAAATGGTCAAATTGGTCGTGAACCCATGCGCTTGATTGTTAGTGCCTGCGAAAATGCAATGGCCGATACCGGCGCCAATAGCGAGGCACTAAAGGCCGCGATCAGCGCTGTATATGTGATCAATCAAATGGGCTGGCCCTACGCCGATCTTGCCGGTTTGACCGCCGAGAACCTGGGCATTAGTGATGCACTGTGCGAAGAAAGCCCCGTTGGCGGCAATATGCCCACCCTGTATTTAACTGACGCCGCACGTCAGGTGCAGAGCGGTGAACAGGCAATGGTCATCGTTGCTGGTGGCGAGGCAACCGCCTCGCTAGTAGCGGCAAGTAAGTTGCAACAGCGGCCAGACTGGACACCACCGCAAGCGGGTAAACCACGCCCAAGCAAAGCCGACTTTTTCCACCCCGAAGCGCTTAAATACGGCTTAAATATGCCGATAGACGTTTATCCCTTATATGACAATGCGATTCGCGCAGAGTGGGGTCAGAGTTTTGCCGAGGCTCAGCAGGAGTCGGGTGATATTGGCGCGGGCATGGCGGCGGTGGCTGCGGCGAATCCTAATTCGTGGTTAGGCAAAGCTTTCTCTTCTGAAGAAATCAGCAGGCCTTCGGAAAAAAACCGTTTGGTTGTGCACCCCTACACCAAATGGATGATCGCCAATCCGGTGGTGAATCAGGCCTCGGCCTGCATTGTTACCACCTATGAAAAAGCCATTGCCCTTGGCGTGGCCGAAGACAAATTGGTCTACATCGGCAGCGGCGTGGGCGGGGCAGAACCACGGGATATCTTGTCGCGCAGTGGCTATACCGAGGCCCACGCCATGTCATCGGTATTGAAGAAAACCTTAGAAGTAAATGACATGAGCGAAGTGCCTGAGCTGGTCGAACTCTACAGCTGTTTCCCCTGCGTACCCAAGTTAGCACGGCGCGCCTTAGGGCTAAGCGAAACCGCCGTACTGTCGGTTACTGGGGGCTTAACTTTCTTTGGCGCAGCGGTAAACAATTACATGGGCCATGCCATTGCCGCGATGGTTCATGCGATTCGCGCAGGTAAAGGCGAAAACGGTTTGCTGTATGGCAACGGCGAGTTTGTAACCAAACACCATGCTGTAGTTTTGTATCGCCAGCCTGTTAGCAAGCCAGTCGAGAACCTTAATTTACAAGACGATTTAGACGCCAACTACGGCCAAGTGCCAGAAGTGCTTAGCACCTACAGTGGTCCATCGGTTCTAGAAACCTACTCACTCTGGTATTCCCGCGACGGTCAGCCAGAACGCGCCGCATTAATTTGCAGAACTCCCGAGAACAAACGCCACCTCGCGGCGGTTAATGCCCCAGCGACCTTGCAAGCGCTAATTAGCGGCGAAAAGGAAGTGATTGGCGCGAGCGGCGTGGCTAGCGCGGGGGATGATGGTCTTAACTACTGGCTTGCTGTTTAAGTAAAACGAATAGCGGGAAATGCCGTCATGCCGAACTTTGTGCGCTGTCATGCTGAGCGCCCTATATAGTTATTCTGAACTCCCGCTATCGTCATTTTGAACTCGATTCAGAATCCACATACCACCGAATTAGTTCACAGTGGCTCCACCAGATACCGGATCAAGTCCGGTATGACGGCTTCGTTGTAGAGTCCGGCATGACGGCTTCGTTGTAGAGACTGTCATTCCTGAGTTCGCTACGCCGTCATTCTGAACTTCCTATACGGTCTTGTGAACTCCCTACATCGTCATTCTGAACTTGATTCAGAATCCATATACCACCGAACTAGTTCACAGTGGCCCCACCAGATACCGGATCAAGTCCGGTATGACGGCTTCGTTGTTGAGTCCGGCATGACGGTTTTGTTGTAGAGATTGTCATTCCTGAGTGGCGCCCCCCTTCATTTCAATTTACATTTAATGAGTTGCGCTAGTTTTTTGGCCTTTTTTGGGGCAAGCCGTGCGTGCAGATATACAAATATTGAGCGGAACCTGACGAGTCGTACCAATCGGCCGTCTGGTAATAATCTGACGTGAACTCTGTTGAAATCGGGGTAACTTAATGTCGTCGCGCTATGAACGAGTGTGACAAATAGAAATACAAAGGATGCAAGCATGGAATTTACTCATAAACGAACTGTTCTTATCACATCATATTTGTTGTTGGCGGTGGCAGTTACGCAGGCACTTTATACTATTCTCCACATTGTCGAGGTTGAGGTTCCACGCCAACTATTATGGGGGCTGGAGGGTTTCCTTTTCACCATTCTTACGGCGTTTGCCGGAGCCGCGATGGTGCAAGCCAAAAACTATCAGCTGGGATGGTCTGCCATTGCGTTCAGTGCGGTACTCAATGTAGTACAAGTTAGCATTGGGCTCACTTTGTTCGGGCCCTTTCGTGAAGCCGCTAGTCAACTCGATGCACTTGGCCCTTTGGCCGGTGGAGTCGTAGCCTTGTCCTTTATGATCTATTACGCGGCAAAGCTCTTGCTAGGTTTCGCTGCGTTCATTTTCGGATTTGCGAAGATGGCTGGGGGTGGCAAGGCATTGGGAGGCTTAACTGCACTGGTTGGTGTAGTTGCCATGTTCGCCAACGCGATTTTAATCGTGTTTGGCCGTGACGCTTTTCTACCCTCCGCTGTCGCTGGAGGAACAGGAGTCCTAGCGACTTTGCTTCTGGCGCTCTGCTTGACGAGTGATGTCCGTGAAGACTCATAGGTGCGCAAGAAGCATCTGTGACGTAAGTACACATTCGTATGAAGACGGCGTTGAGCGGATTTAGCACAATGGAATAGCCGGTAATGGTCGCACGACCACATTAGAAGATATATGTGCGATGTTCTGTATAAAAAGGTGCTTGATTTTGGTCCGGGCGCCTCTACAAGACAATCTACGCTTTGCTTTCTTGGGTAATTAACGCAGTGTTATGCATTTTGAGTGGGGACGACCCCACCTCTCAAAAATCACCAGGGGACGACCCCTATAATTGAGAGGTGTTTATGAACTGGTTTATTCTTTTCGCGGCAGGATTGCTTGAGATTGGCTGGGCAATTGGGCTGAAGTATACCGAGAGCTTTACTAAATTTTGGCCGACGCTAGCTACCGTGTTTGCGCTAGTTGCGAGCGTTTTGTTGCTAGGTATCGCTATGAGAACATTACCCGTTGGTACAGCCTACGCTGTATGGGTAGGCATTGGCGCTATTGGAACCGCAATATTGGGTATCATACTGTTCAATGAGCCCACTGACATACTAAAAATCGTTAGCCTTGGTTTTATTTGTGCTGGTGTTGTCGGTCTTAAATTGGCGCATGCCTAGCAAGGCGCTGCGCATGGATAAATTACTGGTCGCGAAGTAAATGCAAGCAATTAGAAAATGAGTATTGAAATGAGTATTGTCAGTTTCGGTAGAATACAAAGCAGGAACTGTTTTTAAAAAGAGTCCCCGCTGCGCACGTCCAGCCGGTTTATCGTCACGTCTTGGGGCAGTTCAAGAATATGCTCGATCATTGCGGCCACGCGACTGGTAGGCATGGGTGAGCCGCCAGCGCGAAGGCTGCCCGACTCCTCTGCCAATTTAAAAAATGTTGCTGCCATTTCTGGTGGCCAGGCTTCACCAAAGGCGGTGTCGGCCATATAACCGGCGCGCAGTGAGGTGAGCTGAATTTTAAACTCCTGATAAAGCTCCCCGCGCAGCCCGTTAAAGGTCGTCTCTACGGCGGCCTTGGTGGCAGCGTAAACCGACAGCAGCGGAAAGGGTTTGTCCACGGATTCGGTAGAGATAAAAATAGCGCGCCCGCCGCGCAGTAGCTCCAAACTGTATTGCAGGCACAGCAGGGCAGAGGTGACATTTACCGAAATATTCTGTTCTAGGTCGGCTATTTTCATTTGCGCAAAGGGCATGGGCACGGTTTGGGCGGCATTCAATATCAGCGCACCGAGCTTTGGGGTGATGGCTTTGACCTGCTCAAATGCGCCAGCAATTGAGGCGGTGTCGGCAAAATCCGCCCTTAGCCAATGCAGGTGCTTGGGGTAGGTGGCGAGTAATTCACCCAGCTCGCCCTCACTGCGTGAGAGTACAATGACTTGAGTGCCTTTTTCGAGAAGGCGCCGAGTCGTACATAGGCCCAAGCCCTTGCTGCCGCCGGTAATCAGAATTGTTTTATTATTCATTGGAGTATTCCTGCTTAGCCAGCGTGAAAGGAAACAACTTTGGTTTCGGTGAAATCCAACAGGCCTTGGCGACCATACTCGCGGCCAAAGCCAGAGCGTTTGTAGCCGCCAAAAGGCGCGCTGGATAACACAGTGCCAGCGCCGCCGTTAATTGCCACACCGCCGGTTCTCATTTCTAAAGCCATTTCATAGGCGCGACCTGCATCGGCAGAAAAAATGCCGCCAGCCAAGCCAAAATCAGAATGGTTGGCCATTGCAATGGCCTCTTGGTCGTTGTCAAAACCAATCACCACGCTCACTGGCCCGAAAATTTCTTGTTGGGCAATTACTGCGCTATTGTCCACACCATCGAATAAGGTAGGTAAATAGTAAAAGCCTTTTTCAATGTCTGGGCGGCGGCCGCCAAACACCAAGTTGGCGCCGGTATCCAAGGCTTGGCCAACATAGTATTCAACGCGGTCGCGGGCATTGGCGCGAATCAGCGGCCCCATCGAGACCGAGGGATCAACGGGGTTGCCGACTTTAACGTGGGCCAACATGGCTTGCATGGCGTCGAGCAGGGGCTTGCGAATACTCTGGTGGGCAAGCACACGGGTGGTTAATGCGCAGCCTTGGCCAGCGTGAATGGTGAAGTTGCTAACGGCGGCCATGGCGGCTTTTTGGATGTCGGCATCGGCTCGCACAATAAGCGCCGATTTGCCGCCCAATTCCATATGCGTTTTCTTTAGGGTGGGCGCAGATTGGGCAACGATGGCAGCGCCGACTTTATCTGAACCGGTGAACGTCACCATATCTACGCGGGGATCCGTACTGAGCAGGGTGCCAGTGTCTATGTCGCCATTGACGATATTCAACACACCCTTGGGTAAGCCAATCGCAAGCGCCGCGTCACCAAAAATAAAGGCTTCAAACGGGGTGAGCGGAGAGGGCTTTAAAATTACCGTATTGCCCATCGTCAGGGCGTGATAGATTTTTACCACATTGAGGAAGAACGGAAAATTATAGGCGGTAATGGCCGACACCACGCCAATGGGAGCGTAGACCACTTCGGCGGTGCCAAGGGCTTTGCTGCCGTCCATCGCGGGGGTGACTTCTGGGCGAATCATTTCAGACTGAATTTGCAAGGCGTCGGCCATGAGTTGCCGAGCGTGTTTCATGGGTAATTCAAACTGCAGAAAATCCGCCAGTTGCTGAGAACAGCCGGTTTCCATGCGGATGAGTTCAACTAATTCAGCTTTGCGGCTATACAGGTAATCATGCATTTTTTGCATATAGGCTACTCGCTCCGCCATCTTCATGCGCGGCCACGGGCCGTTGTCGAAGGCGTCACGTGCGGCGGCAATGGCGTGCGCTGTTTGCTGGCTAGAGGCTATAGGAGCCATTCCGATCAGCGATTCGTCGGCTGGGTTTATAACTTCTTGGGGCGAAGATTCGCCAGCAAGCCATTCGTTGTTGATAAATAGCATTTTGTTTGTGGTTAATGTGGTCATGAGTTTTATCCGATTTCAATGTTTTGATTATTAGTCTGTGTGTCTAGTTAATGCGCTAAAACATAAAAATTATGTATCCCATTGCAGTTCTAAATGGGCGATGCCAAAGACGGCGCCGCCGTGGCTAATCACCTGAGAGTCGGGCGCCACGCGCAGATTTGGTAATTGGCTAAGGATTTTCTCCAGCGCGACATTGAGCTCACGTCGGCCTATGTGGCTGCCAAGGCAAAAATGCGGGCCAAAGGAAAAGGCGAGATGGCGATGGCGACGGTCAAAATTCACCTCCATCGGGTTTTCATATTCTAGCGGGTCAACGGAAGTGCTGGGCTGGCACAGGGTTAGCCAGTCGCCTTTGTGCATGGTTACGCCGTGAAATTCGATATCTTTAGTAACTTGGCGAGCGGTAGTTACCGAGGAAAATCGGCGTAAATACTCCTCTACTGCAGCGGGAATTTTCTTCGGGTGGTCGAGTAAAAATTGGCGGTGATCGCTATGGGTGGCGAGGTGGTGAAACTGAAAACCCAGCGAAGACGCCACGGTATCTAAGCCACCAACAAACATTAAATAGCAAATGCCCATGCACTCGCCGTCATCTAGCCTGCGGCCGTCGACCTCGGTTTTGCAAATATAGCTTATAAAATCGTCTTGGGGCGCGCGGCGTTTTTCGGCGATGCGATCTTTAAGATAGAGATGAATTTCGCTGGCGGCTTGGGCCTGAATTTCAATGGTGTCACCGTGGAGCAGGCGCTGCCCCCAGTCGATAAACATATCGAGTTCATCAATCGGCAGGCCGAGCAATTGCATAATGATGGCAATGGGGAAGGGCCGCGCAAATTCACTTATAAACTCACAGTGGCCGCGATCTTTAAAACCATCAATAAGCTCCTGCGCCCGCGCCTGAATACGCTCGTCCATTTTCTTAACCGCTACCGGTGAGAACAGCGGGTTTAAAAAACTGCGATAAAAGCCGTGGTCGGGTGGATCAATTTCCAGCGGCGTCATCAACCAGCTCTCGCCAATTAATGCCGAAAATCCTGCGCAGTTTTTACTAGAGAAGGTTTCTTGGTCGGCGAGAATTTCCCGCATATAGCTCGCTCTAGCAACATCCCAGGTGCCACGGCCATCGTGGCGGGTATTTAGCGGGTTCCAGAAAACTGGCGGGCCGTCGTGTAACGGCGCTAAGGCTAAATAGGGGTCAAGCTTGAGTGCGGGGTCGTTATTGTAATCAACACATTTTACTAGCTCGGCCGGTACATGGCTGGGAACAGTGTAGTTAGTGGCGGTATTGAGGTTCGTCATGTGCGGCAATCTTATTGTTGAGTGATGCAGTAACAGTAGGTTAATTATGCAGCAGTCTCCACAAATAGCATGTCGCTTTTTGGTGGTTTTAAGGCGTGTTTAACTCATTGAAAAACATAAGATTTGTTGGTCTGCGTGGCGGGTTTTCGCATTTAGGCTAAATCAGTTGCTCTGGCGCGAGTGCGGGGGCTACAGTGGTATTCAGATAAGGCCTAGCGTCAGTGTGGTGTTAGGCAAAGACGACAATAAAAATAGGCTTATGCAATGGTCTCGCCAATATCACTTGTAGCTCCGCCGCAACCTAAGAAACAGCCCCAGCAGAAGCGCTCACACATGATGGTGAATGTGATTATCGACTCCTGCAAAAAAATTCTGCAAGAACATGGCGAAGAAGCCTTTAACGTATCTGTGCTTGAGCAAGTGTCTGGCGTCGGCAAAGGCTCGATATACCAGTATTTTCCTAATCTAGATGCGGTCGTCGCCGCTCTGTTCGAGCGCGAGTTTCTTGAATTTGTCGCCCGCGGAAAAATCACCGCAGGCCTAATTGGTAAAGACGGCTTGGCGTCTCTTATTCGCTTTATTATCGACGACGCCCTTGCCTGGCATACCAGAATGCACAGCTTGCATTCGAGCTTTTACGATCAATATAAATTGTTTTTCGACGTGGGCACGCGCTTCTTTGAACTGTCGGACAGCGAGGACTTTTGCCGCAATTATTTAGGGCCAACCATAGCCGCTGAGTTTCCGGGGCACTCGATAAAGTCGATTAGCGAAACCGCCAATCTCGCACTAAATCAATTGAATAGCCTGTTTTTTGCGGCGCTGCGTTATTACCCAGAAAAACTCGCTGACCATGAATTTCATCAGTTGCTGTACGTGACCATGCAAAACTTTATTAGCGCCTCACTCAATGTCGAAACGACATCAGCCTTGGAGTATTGACGCTATGCAGGGTGTTGCGGCGTACAAGGGTATTAATATTGCCACTGAGTCATTTGGCAATCCCAGTCACCCACCGGTTATTTTACTGCATGGCGGCGGGCAAACTCGCCACTCTTGGGGCGCTGCTGCGCAAACCCTGGCAGAGAATGGCTTTTACGCGCAGGTGGCCGATTTACGTGGGCATGGCGACAGCGACTGGAGTGCAGAAGGGGAGTATGCCCTAGAGCATTTTGCTCAAGATGTAGACGCGCTAGTCCGGCGTATGCCAGCAAAGCCGGTGCTGGTCGGCGCCTCGCTCGGCGGCTTGGCGTCACTGGTGGCGAGCAGCCGCTTCTGTGCGGGCTTGGTGCGGGCGCTGGTGTTGGTTGATGTTGTGCCCAAGGTTAACCCCGAAGGCGTAGAACAAATTACCGGCTTTATGAGGGCCTCACCCGACGGCTTCGCGTCGCTCAAAGAGGCATCGGAGTTAATTGCTGAATACATCCCCCATCGTAAGCGCCAGACTAATTACGAGGGTTTAAAAAAGAATCTGCGCCTCGCTGAGAACGGCCGGTATTTCTGGCACTGGGACCCAAAAGTGCTCACGGTTGGCGATCCTCAAAATGCCCTTGAGAATTTAGAGCGCGATGCGTGCAGCATTACTATTCCAACGCTTTTGGTACGCGGCGGGCGCAGCAATATTGTTGACGACGACGGCGCCGAGCATTTTCGCAAGCTAATACCCCATGCCGAGCACATAAGCATCGCCAAGTCTGGGCATATGGTTGCAGGGGATGACAACACCCAATTTAACACGGCCATCTTGGATTTTTTAACCCGTATATAAGAAAGGAAAAAACTATGTCAAAGGGCTGGGGCTCAGCGCCAAACCACACCGTAAATAGCGTGCTAGCCAATGCGGCAGCGAAGTATGCCGAGCAAATATTTGTCGATTTTGGCGGCGACCTATACACCTATCGGCAGGTAGACGAGCTGAGCAATACCCTTGCGGCAGGCTTGCTGGGTATGGGCATTAAGGCGGGGGAGACCGTGGTTTCGGTGCTTGATAATAGCATTGATGCCCTAGTGCTGTGGTTCGCCATTAATAAGATCGGCGCCGTGAGCGTACCCACTAACACCGCGTACAAAGGCGAGTTTCTGCGCCACCAGATTTGCGACGCGGGCGCGGCGATCGTGATTGCCGAGGCCGATTATATTGAGCGCGTACAGCAACTGGCGGCGGAATTGCCCAAGGTTAAACACCTTGTTTGTCGGGGCGAGCTTCCCTCGCAAGCTGTGAGCACTATTCCGGTATCTTGCCTCTCCAAGCTGCAAGCCGCCGATGCCAGCAAGCTGCAAATTGCCGATGTTAAGGGCGGCGACTTGAGTATGCTTATTTATACCTCGGGCACTACTGGGCCGTCTAAGGGCTGCATGATCAGTCACAACTACGCCTGTAACTTGGCGCGCCAAGCACTGTACTGCTGGGAGCCAACCGCGAAAGATACGGTCTGGACAGCACTGCCGCTGTTTCACATGAATGCCCTGAGCAGCATTATGATGATGGCCATGATCGGCGCGCGCGTAGTGGTTTATCCTCGGTTCTCGCTATCGGGATTTTGGCCAGACATTGAACGCTCCGGCGCCACCATGGCAAGTTTGCTGGGTTCAATGGCACCGCTGATTGGCACCGCGCCAGACAGCGAGGCCAGTAAGCGCTGCTTTGGCCAACTCAAAACCGTGCAAACCGCGCCCTTTCCCGAAGCGCTTAAACAAATTTGGCGCACCCGCTTTGGCTCGCAAGTACTTGGCTCAGTAGGCTATGGCTTTACCGAGGCGGCCATGGTGGTCTACGGCAAGCTTAGTGACGAGAGCGCGCCAGCCAATACCTCTGGCCGAGTTCAAGACGATTTTGAGGTGATGATCGTCGACGAGTACGACCGCGAATTGCCCCGTGGCCAAGCTGGCGAAGTGGTGGTGCGGCCGCTGCAACCTCATGTGTGTTTTGAAGGTTATTGGAATCGTCCAGCAGACACCTTAAAAATCATGCGCAATATGTGGCTGCATACCGGCGATATCGGCAAGCTCGACGAGCAGGGTTACTTCTATTTTCTGGATCGTAAAAAAGATTATTTGCGCCGCCGTGGCGAGAATATCTCCAGCTTTGAAATGGAAAAAACCTTTGCGGCGCATCCAGCAATAACTGATGTGGCGGTACACGCGGTGTTTTCCGAGATGGGTGAAGACGACGTAAAAGTGACCGCGGTATTAAAAGAAGGCGAAACCCTGACTGAGCGAGAACTCTGTGAATGGTGCCTAGACAAGGTGCCTTTCTTTGCCGTACCCCGCTATATCGAATTTAGAACGGATTTACCCCGCAACCCCACTGGCAAAATAATGAAGTTTCAACTGCGTGACGAGGGCTGTACCGACAGCACCTGGGACCGAGAAAAAAGTGATTTTGAAATGCAGCGCCGCTAAAGCGTCATTCAATCTGCGCGCTTAATAGAGACTAATGTTATGACAGTGAATAAAACCATCATCATTACCGGCGGCTTTGGCTCCCTTGGCCGCGCCGCCGCGCAGACAGCGCTAGAGCAGGGCTACGGCGTTGTGTTAGTAGACAGAGCCGAGCAACTGCTTGGCGCCGAATTCAGCGACTCGCCCCAAGTACTGATTTGTGGGGGAGTCGATATCTGCGATTTTGCCCAGGCGCAAAGTGTGGTCGCCAAAGCACAGGCCCAGTTTGGCGAAGTATCGGCCCTGCTGAATATTGCTGGCGGTTTTCACTGGGCCAACTTTGACAGCGACGAGCTAGATACCTGGGATCGCCTGTATCAAATGAATGTTAAGACTGCCGTTACCGCAAGCAAGGCGGTGTTGCCGGTGTTTTTACAGCAGCAGCGGGGCAGCATTGTGTGCGTGAGCGCCGGAGCCGCCGTAAAAGGCGAAGCTGGAATAGCCGCTTATGCTGCATCAAAAGCCGGTGTGTCGCGGTTTGTCGAGTCGCTGGCCGCAGAGCTAAAAGACAAAGGCGTTCGCGTTAATGCCGTGGCACCCAGCATTATAGATACCCAGCCCAACCGCGAGGCAATGCCAGATGCAGACTTTTCACGCTGGGTTAGCCCAGCAGCACTAGCCAAGGTCATGCTGTTTTTAGCCTCAGATGAGGCCAGCGCGGTAACCGGCTCGATTTTGCCGGTAACTGGGCGAGTCTAAAAACAAATCAGTGATTCGAAACGTCATTAATTTAAATATGAACAGGTGAGTTATGAATAACAATTTTATTAATTTTGAAAACAAGTCGGTATTGGTTGTTGGCGGCGCTAGCGGCATGGGTCGGGCTTGTTCACTGTTGGTTAACAGCCTCGGCGGCGAACTCAGCGTGCTGGATGTGGCGCCGGTAGATTACCCCGTAAAAAATTATTACAAGGTTGATCTGCGCAGCCAAGCGAGCGTAGACGAGGCGCTGACACAGCTAGACGAACGCTTTGACGTAGTGCTGTCTTGCGCAGGTGTTGCCGATGGCACCGGTGGCATTATGCAGATTAACTTCATTAGCCAGCGCTATATTATTGAAACCCTGCTGGCGACGGGGAAGCTTGCCAAGCAAGCATCGGTAGTGATGATCTCCTCTATCGCCGGCCTGCCTTGGCAGCAGAATTTAGCCCAGCTGAAAGATTTTCTGGCAACTAGCAGTTGGGACGAGGCCGACGCCTGGCTAAAAGCCAATGAAGGCAATGACACCTATACCTTCAGCAAACAGGCTGCCAATGCCTATGTCGCGTCCTCGGCGCTGCGGCTGTTAAGCAAGGGCGTTAGAATTAATAGCATCTTACCCGGCCCCACCGACACGCCCTTGGCGCGAGCAAACGCCGATGTATGGCTCGGCTTTGGCCATGGCTACCGCGAAGCAGCGGGTATCGAATATTTAATACCCGAACAAATGGCCAATGCCATGATATTTCTGGCCTCGCCCGTGGCAAGCGGCATAAGTGGTGTATTGCTGCCAGTAGATGCAGGGCATATGTCCTCGGCCATTACCGGCAGCTACCCAGAGCCAGCAATAAAAATGATGCTGGGGCTTTCTTAATAAGGGATATTAACGCTGGAGTGGGGTGGTAGTTGCTTACAGATTGACCCTAAGGAAGTTGGCGAGAAGTCCTCTCCCGTCGCAGTAATAATTCTTTTACCTTCGCTACAATCCGGACGCTTTGCTTTATTGCAGGAAACAAGCTTACTGCGTGCTTCCTGCAAACACACTAAAAAGCAGTGTGTCTGCCTGCATCTTTCAGTGCGGTGCCAGCCCTTGACTGTAACTACAATGTAGTTACAATTCCCGTGCGACTCATTTAAGATTTGAATGAGATCCTCGCAAGGATGCCGCTAATGTCAAAAAGCACGGCATCTCATTTGATGAGGCGAAAACCGTCTTTACTGACGAGTTCGCCCGTCTTATATCAGATCCAGACCATTCAGAAACCGAAGATCGATTCATTTTACTTGGAACAAGCATTCATTCGCGGCTATTGGTTGTCTGCCACTGTGTAAGAGAGGCAGAATTTATTCGGATTATCTCCGCTCGAAAGGCAGGCAAGAGCGAACGAAAAGTATATGAAGGTGCTAGAAATGCGTGATCAATATGATTTCTCAAAGTCCAAGCCAAATCCTTACGCCAAAAAGCTTAAGAAGCAGGTAACTATCCGGCTTGATGAAGATACAATTGGGTATTTTAAAGCACTGGCGGAAGACAAAGGGGTGCCTTATCAAAGCTTAATCAATCTGTATCTTCGAGACTGTGCACAGTCGCATAAAGAGCTAACGATGAAATGGCAGTAAAGACTATTAATTAAAGTGATGCAGAGGCTTTCTTAGTAAGGGATATAGGCGCTTAGCCCACCAGATACCGGATGACGGCTACTTCCCAGCTGCCAAGCGCAACTGGCCGTCATTCCAAACGCCCACGTCGTCATTCTGAAGGTCACACCTCGTCATTCTGAGCGCCCACCTCGTCATTCTGAACTTGATTCAGAATCCATATATAGAAACAAATTGGCTCACAATGCCGCAGATTGGTATTTGCTAAGTTCTATAGCGGGTGCTGTGGACGACGACATAGAAGGGGTGATATAGAAATTTGAGGAAAAAAATAAGCGGGTCGCAGGTGACCTTTATGGAGAGCTGCTTGAATTGCATACAAGGTTCAGCACGTAATACTTGTAACAAGGCGGTGTTGTCGCCTGTGGCTGGGGCCGCCATTCCGTTGGCGCTCCATGCAAGCCCCAAACCGCGGAGTACGTGCATAGCATAGCTCAGTAGTGATAGCGTAGCTGCGCAATAAGAATGGAGTCTTGATGAATTTTATAAACAATTCGATGCTCGTCGTTAATTCGCCGAGACCAATACCCAGAAAGGGCGTGCTTCAAAGGTTCAGGTTTGCCAATCCCCTCAAATGCTTCTCTCTGAATATCCCTGATAAGTAGATTAATACGTTTGAGCATCTGCTTATCAGTCTTTTGCCGGTATAGGTAATCTTCCCATGCCTTCTCGGCAAAAATTAATTTCACTCAATCAATTCCTTTGCTTGGCCTTTTCCATCTTCAAGTTCGGCAATAGACTCAATCAAGCGCCGCGTATTCTTAGGGCTGCGCAACAAGTAGGCGGTTTCTTCCAAGGCTTGGTAGTCGGCCATCGAAATCATCACCACAGCGCCTTCGCCTTTGCGAGTGATAGCCACAGGGGCGTGGTCGTTACATACCTGCTCCATAGTCTTGGCAAGGTTACTTCGCGCGGCAGTATAGCTTATACTTTCCATAATGACTCACCTGTACATGTACAAAAATATGTACGTAGTATGGTATCGGCGGATAACAATTGGGTCAATCATCCCCTCTAGCATGGTGCCTCCACTGGCCATCATTCTAAACCCCACACCTTGTCATTCTGAGCGTCACACCTTGTCGTTCTGAACTTGATTCAGAATCCATATACCACCAAAACAATTAGCACCCACCCCACTAGCCGCCGGTTCCTGCTCAACATAACTGCGTAACCATCCCAAGCATACGGACTTTTTATACATCCAAATCGCACCCAGCTGAATAAGCAGTATATTTTTCCGACGCAAAGATTTATGCTCGGTTTCTGCTAGTAGGGCGCTCGTTTCCCCAGCCCTGCTCACAAAAAGGAATTTAGGAACAATCACATAGGATAGTGAGGCAAGACATATGAGACCCCGTCAAAATTTCGTAAATACAAGCATGCTTTGTAGCAGTGCTGCTCCGTATCAGTCCCCGTTATTTCAATATTAACTCAATGAGCTGCGCTAAATTTTGTGATGTTTTCCGCAGCTAAAATCGAACGTGGCTGATATCTCAATGTTACGTGTATTGACACCCGATACGTTACAGGGTACGATTCGCGAATGATACGAAGTTTCAAGCACAAAGGCTTGGCCAAGTTCTTCGCGTCGGGCAGCACTGCAGGGATCCAGGCCGCTCATGCAAAGAGACTTCGGCTCATTCTTGGCAGACTTAATGCGGCATCCGGTGCTCAAGATATGGACTTACCAGGCCTTCGGCTCCATGAGCTTTCCGGCAATCGCTCGGGAATTTGGTCGGTGACGGTAAGTGGTAACTGGCGCGTGACATTCCGTTTTGAGGATGGAGACGCCGAGATAGTGAACTACGAAGATTATCACTGAGGTACTCCTATGTTGATGCACAATCCACCCCATCCTGGTGAAATCATACGAGAGCTTTGCCTAGAACCACTCGGCTTATCTGTTACAGCAGCTGCAGAAGCGCTTGGGGTCAGTCGAAAAACCTTAAGCGCCATTCTGAATGGCAAGGCCGGAATTAGTCCGGAAATGGCTATTAGGCTTTCTATCGCTTTTAATACTTCATCGGAGAGCTGGCTAACCCAGCAGTCTCAATATGAGCTGTGGCATGCCGAACAACACCGTAAAGACCTCAAGGTCAAAAAGCTTGTCGCTGCGTAATAGCACGCATAACTAAGCCATTCATACTCGCCCTTCAGTCCCCGGACGCGTGTTCCTCGCGCCGTTTCAGGCAGGGACAGCACTCGATTTCAATCAATGATCAGTGGCGTATTTGTTTTCGTTTTGAAGATGGCGATGCGTATGAGGTCGAAGTGTGTGACTACCACTGAGCGAGGTGATGACTATTCCTAGTGCTGTCGGTATGCAGCGTATTCGGAATCCAATACCTCGTCACCCTGAACCCCGCGCCGTCATTCTATGCCCCAAAGGTTGTCACTCTGAGGCCCTAATGCCGTCATTCAGAACGCCACACCTCGTCATTCTGAGCGCCACACCTTGTCGTTCTGAACGCCACACTTCGTCATTCTGAACTTGATTCAGAATCCATATGCTACCGAACCAATTCGCACCCACCCAACTAGACGTCGGTTCAAGCCCAGCATAGCGGCGTCACATTTTCCAAAAGCCGGAACTTAAATACATCCACATCGCCCGCAGCTGAATAAGCAGTATATTTTCCCGACGCAAAGATTTATGCTCGATTTCTGCTAGTAGAGCGCTTGTTTCCTCAGCTCTACTAACAAAAAGGAATTTAGGGTCAATCACATAGGATAGTGAGGCAAGACATATGACGCCCCGCCAAAAATACGTATGTGCAAGCACGCTTTGTCGAAAGGCTGCTCAGCTTCAATTCCTATTGTCCCACTTTAAATTCAATGAGTTACGCTAGTTTTTGTGGTTTTCTACACGGCGCAAATTGAGCGGGCTTGATATAAAAATGTTATAAAACCATTAGCACTGGAGGTGCAGCATGGCAAAAACCACTGAAATATCTATTCGTTGTGAGCATTGTAGGAACTGGTTCCCATCTCCGATATTCATCGGCGATAGAGAATCATTTGATACAGCAATGTTATTCAACAACAAAGCACAGTGTCACCACTGTAAAAAGATGACAGGCTGCGATAAAGAAAATTTCCGTGCGCGCTTCGAAGATGGCGGTTTCATGGGTAGCGACACTTAGCCTGTCTTGGATCAAATAAACAGGAGGCGGCATGGCAAAGAGAGCATCGATCCCTAAAAGGGTTAAAGAAATTCTTCGTAATGAAGTCGGTTTCGGTTGCCCTGTGCATGATTGTGGTAATCCCTATTTGGAATATCACCATTTTGATCCTCCTGTACACATCACTCCTCACAATAACCCAGAGGGAATGATTGCTCTTTGCGCACAGCACCATAAAAAAGCGGATGGATGTGTGTACACCAATGAGCAATTACATGAATTTAAAAAAAATAAGGTTCACTCTAAATGTGTCCAAGGAAACCTTGATTGGTTAAGGCGAGATTTTCTTTATATCGTCGGTGGTAACTTGTTCTACGAAACTCCAATACCAGTTCAAATTGATGGTTATAATGTTGTTTCGTTTAAAAGAGACGCTGTAGGCTATCAAAGGTTAAGTATTAACATGCTTTCTTTGATGGCAGAGGAAAGAATTATAATAGATGAAAACTCTTGGGAAAACATTGGCGACCCATTAGACCTACGTTCGCCCCCTCAAGGTAAGGAGTTGGAGGTTACATACCGCAATGGTGATTATCTGTACTTGCGTTTTACTGAAGTTAATGATGGAACAGAGCTTTATGATAAGTTCCATGTTTCACCGGAAGTTAGCTCTAAGTTTAAGTATCCAATTACAGTTGTTGAAATTAATTTTGCAATTGGTGGTGCGAACATTAATTTTTCTTCGGTCGGCGCTCAGGCTCTAGGTATTAGTGCAAAACAAAATGTAATAAGCCACTGTGAAGTCGGATTTTGTCTCAACCCTGATATGAAGTGGCAGCATAATCCTAAATGGAAATTAGAAAAGAAATATGAGCCACATCCAGGGAATATAATAAAAGTTAAATTTGGGAAGTGAGTTTATAATAAATGGCTGCACCGGATAAATTTTCGCTGTCACTTTTGGGAAAAAATACGCACATAAATCGCCACCAAAATTTTTCCCGGTGAGCCGGGCGTTAGGGTTTATCTATGAGTTGGGTTGTATCATTTAAAGGAAGAGGAAGTTCGGGTGCTTTCAATCAAAACTTCATTTATCAAAGCGATAACGTTTATGTAATGGATAATCACAGGGCTGCTTTATGGTGCTGGCTGGATTTCTATAAAAACAAAATAAAAGAAGTCAGTGTTTTTCATTTGGACAGGCACAGTGATACCTTGCAAAGCAATTTAGCTAGTTGGGTTTCTCAAGCAACCTCGCCGACACATGTCGGAACAATGGATATTCAAACATATTTGAACACCGCAGATTCAGGGTTTCCATCGTCGAAACTATTTAGATGGGATAATTATCTGTCCATCTTCTTAGATATGTATCAGTCCGATGTTTTTTGCTGCGATTATTCGGTTTATGAGGGTGATGCCATAAACCATCCAAGTGCTGCAAGAAAAGAGCCTTGGGATCTTCCTGAAAATTTAAGTTACTGGTTATCTGGCGGGAAATGGATTCTCAACATTGATTTAGACTATTTCTTCCATGAGGTGGATAGTACATATAAGCCAATGTATTCTGAAGAGTATTTGCGAGACCTCTTTACCGAAGTGGCGATCATTGCAAAGCGAAACTCAGAAGTGGTTGTTACCATTTGTTTCAGCCCTGAGTGTTGTGGAGGTTGGAGTAATTCTGAGAAGGTATGGGGCATTGCAGAATCATGCTTGAATACGGGCTTAATACTACCGCCCTAACAAATCAATCAACTAAGTGCCTCCTGCGCCGGACGCGCTAAAGCGCGCCGGTTATTGAAGCGTTAACTTTCCCCTTTAGCATGCCGCATTCACTAGATTTCTGAGTAAAAAAATCACTTCTCCGGCAACACCGCACTACAAATCGCCAACATCTCTTGCGCAAAACGTTCCTCAAATAGCAGCTCAGGCTGCTCGTCCATAATTTCCATTACCAAGGCTTTGCAGCACCGCGTAGACAGCAGGGCGCAGCGCTGGGCCTCGGCTTCGCTCATATTGCTGTGTTCGCTGAGTAGGGCATTGGTAATAACGCTGATCGAGAATTTGTTTACACCGGCGATTTCGTCATAGGCTTTGTCTAGGTCAAAGCAGCGGTGGTAGCGTTGGTGAAATTTAAAATTTAATTTTAATAAGCTGGCGTGAAAGCCAATGGTGCCGTCGATCATGGATTGCAGGGCGGCTTCGGCGTTCATATTCCGGTATTTCACCATTGCCGCGTGTTTGCGTTCTTCTAAATACTCCCGCAGTAAATCTTCGTACAGCGCGGCGACCACCGACTCTATATTCGGAAAGTACTGGTAGAGCGAGCCAACCGAGATGCCGGTGACTTCGGCCAGGTGCAGGGTAGTGAGTGCCTCGGCGCCCTCATTATTGAGTACTTCGCGGCAGGCTTGCTTTACCGACTCTACCAGTAATCGCGAGCGTTCTTGCTTGGGTTGCTTACGGGGCTTAGGAGCTTGCATAGGCGTAAATGCGAATAAATTATAGTTATCGCTAGTATGCGCAAAAATCCTTATAAATCAAAGGGAAATAACGCGCCAGCAAAACCGGAATGCGAATAATAAGCGCCGTATTTTAGCCCTATACTGTTGTTAAGCGATTGAGCTAGCAGGCCTGTTTCTGTAGTGCTAAGGCAATAATTAGAGGTGTTGAAATGAATAAAGAAGACATGATTTTAATGAGTGTAGACGATCATGTGATCGAGCCGCCAGACATGTTTAAACAACATCTGAGTAAAGCCGAGCTAGCCAAGGCGCCGCAATTTATTAGCGACGAATCCGGTGTCGATTTTTGGCTGTTTGAAGGGCGTAAGGTCATTAATGTTGGCCTTAATGCGGTGGTTGGTCGGCCCAAAACCGAATACGGCTGTGAGCCGACCTCGCTGAGTCAGATCCGCGAAGCGGCTTACAATATAGATAAACGTATTGACGATATGAATGCCGATGGCATTTTGAGCTGTATGTGCTTTGGTACGTTTATTGGCTTTGACGGTGGCTTTTTCGTTGATGCCAAAGACAAGAAAAACGCCGTGCGCATGGTGAGTGCCTACAATGACTGGCACATTGACGAGTGGGCGGCTAAACACCCTGGCCGGATGATACCGCTGGCGATTCTTCCGCTTTGGGATAATATGGCCTGTGTAGCAGAAATTAAGCGGGTGGTGAAGAAGGGCTGCCACGCGGTGACCTTTCCCGACAACCCCACGGTGAAGGGCTTGCCGTCTATTCATAACGCTTTTTGGGACCCAGTGTGGGCGATCTGTGATGAATTGCGGGTAGTGGTGAACTGCCACATTGGCACGGGTTATCAGCCACCGCATCCGTCTATGGAATCGCCAATTAATAGCTGGATCACCAGCATGCCGATCTCGATTGCCAATTCTGCCGCAGACTGGATGCACTTAGGCGCTTTATTAAAATACAAAAATCTTAAAATCTCCCTCACCGAAGGCGGCATTGGCTGGATTCCCTATTTGCTGGAGCGCGCTGACTTTTCTTTTGAGCAGCACGCGGGCTGGACCAATATGAGTTTTGGCGGCAAAAAGCCGAGTGAGGTGTTTAAAGAACACTTCATTACCTGCTTTATCGATGACAAATTTGGTATTAAGAATTACGCCGATATTAGTGAAGACATTATCTGTTTTGAGACCGACTACCCCCATTCCGACTGCGTGTGGCCCAATGCCGCCGATGTACTGTGGGACAGTGTTAAAGACCTGCCCGAGCGCGTCATTAACAAGGTCACTCATCAAAATGCAATTCGCGAATTTAGCTTTGACCCGATCACCTTGCTGGGTCGCGAGAATTGCACCGTTGCCGCACTGCAGGCCCAGGCCCGCCGCGATGGCGTAGACACCCGCGTGGTGTCGGCGGGCGGTCACAATCCGCATCTTGAGGCGGGCGGTAAAGTAGTGACCTCTGGCGACGTGATTAAGCTGTTTGCCGACAATGTAGGTAAAGGCGGGGATGACGCGGCGGCCTAGGCCTCATAAAAGATTCGCCGTATCTGCCCCAGTCGCTTTGCGCAGAACTGGGGCGTGCCCACTCACCATAAAACCGAGTTAAATAATTATGTTAGATCTGGATCAAGGTGTGCCACGGCCCTTGCCCGCCACCAATGCCGATACGCAGGCGTATTGGACGGGTGGCGAGCGTGGGGAGCTGCTGATATTTCGCTGCGCAGACTGCGAATACTATGTTCATCCCCCCGTGGCTTTTTGCCCTAAATGCGAGAGTCGCAAGGTTGCGCCGTCGGCGACATCTGGCAAAGGGGTAATCACCAGTTTTACGGTTAATCACAAGCAATGGCTGCCGTCCTTGAAGGTGCCCTACGTGGTTGCGCTGGTGTCGATTGCCGAGCAAGAAGATGTGCGCTTGGTGAGTAATATTGTGCATTGCAAGGTAGATGCGGTGTATATCGGTATGCCGGTGAAGGTCTTGTTTGAGCACAACGAAGACCTGTGGGTGCCCTTATTTGAACCGGATGTTGCGCTATGAATACCTCGTCTAAATACGCTGAGAAAAACACCGCCATTACCGGCATTGGTCAGTCCGAGATTTCTCGCGGCAGCAGTAAGACTGGCCTAGAGCTGACGGTCGATGCCTGTATGGAAGCGATCACTAACGCAGGCTTGAGCCGAGCCGATATCGACGGCATCGCCACTTGGCCAGGTGCCGATTACAATGCCTCAGGCTTTTCGCCGGTTGGTATTCCCCATATTCAAGATGCGCTACGCCTAGAGCTGAATTGGTATAGCGGCGCGCCCGAGGGGCCGGGCCAGTTCGCAGCAATTTTTGATGCAATCGGCGCCATTGCCGCCGGGCTGTGTAAGCACGTACTAGTGTTTAGAACCTTGACTGAAGCCACTGCCCGTAAAAAGGCCTTCGCCAATGCGCTAATGACATCAGGCCAGCGCGACCACGGCCTTTTTCAGTGGTATTCGCCGTATCACACCTATGCGGCGGCGATTCAGCAGGCCATGTATTTTCAGGCTTATGTGCATAAGTCGGGTATACGCGAAGAGCAATATGCCCAGATTGCGCTTAACGGGCGTCGCAATGCCGCGCTTAATCCTAAAGCGGTATACCGCAGCCCGATGAGCTTGGAAGACTATTTGGCATCGCCGATGATCTCGACGCCAATCCGCATGTTCGACTGCGATGTGCCAATCGATGGCTCTACCGCCATTATTATTTCGCGCTGGGACTGCGCCCAAGACCTGCCGAATAAGCCGATTAAAATCGAGGCCATAGGCAGCAGCATGGCCTACCGCAATTCCTGGACTCAGCTCGACGCGCTGGATACCCAAGCCCAACCCAAAGTCGCCGAAATGATGTGGTCGCGCACTGATTTAAAACCAAAAGATGTCGACTTCGCGGAGCTATACGACGGCTTTAGTTTCCACTCAATCAACTGGTTAGAAAACTTTGGTTTTTGTGAACGCTACGGCGCGGGCGACTTTATCGACGGCGGCCACAATATTGCCCTAGACGGCATGCTGCCAATAAACACTAATGGCGGCGCGTTATCGGCGGGGCGTATGCACGCCTATGGTCAGGTGCACGAGGCCTGCTTGCAGTTGTGGCGCGGGGCAGGGGAGCGTCAAATAGCAAAACCCCTAAACGTAGCCGCACTGTCGACGGCGGGCGGGCCGCTGGCGGGGGCGATGCTGTTAACCGTAGATTAGTAGGCGCCGTCAGTATTGCTGAGGTGGTTGATCGCCTTATTGAGCACGCTGATCGCCGCCTTAAGTTCGTCGTTACTGAGGGGTAATGGGTGATCTGCCTGCAGTTGATTGTGCGTGCGCCGCACTTTTTCAAATTCCTTGCGGCCCTCTGCGCTAACGGCGATCAGTTTTGATTTGGCGTGGTAGGGGTTGTCAGAAAGTTCAAGCAAACCTTTTTTGGCGAGTAAATTAACCAAGCGGCCCACGCCTTGACGACTTTGGCCAATTTCTTTTGCCAACTGAGACGCTGTCATCGGCTGGTCGCTGGCGGCCAATACGCTTAAGGCCAGGCTACCCGCGCGGGTAAGCTTGGATTTATCTAGCGACACTTCGGTGTCTTTTAGTAATAAGCCGTTTAGCTTAAATACGTGCAGCCGAAACTCGGTGCTCAAGTCAGAATTGTCCGCTTTTGATACGCTTTCTAAAGCCTGCTTTGTCAAAAATCACCTCAAAATAACCGGTCGATGTAGCGCTATGCCGATGGCTGCACTGCGCGGTAAGCCACCGCATTTTGGCCGATCTTGGTCGCCAATACCATACGCTTAATGGATTTATGTAAACTAGTTGACACTTGGTGATATGTTTACATATTATTGTTGTCAGTTGTCGCCAATCACAATAGTAATAAAACCATCGCAAGGAATAAGCCTATGTCAGCGCACACAATTAACCATTTAGAAAATACTGATGCCTACCATGAGGATGCATTGAATAGTTTGATTACCGCTGATGTAGCGCTCGCCCATGCCCCCGCCTTGGCAATCGACGGCCCGCATTTTCTTACCGACGTTAACGAAGCCTTTGTGGAATCAATACTGTCGACTGGCGGCGCTAAACTAAGCTCCATGACAACGGCCGACGAACATTCTGGCATGACGAGCAGACAGAAATGGACGCTCAACTGGGACGCTGCCGGGCAAAGTGCAGGCCTTCCCAAGGCGATATTCGTAAAGTCGACACCGCCAGAGCCCGCCCACCGAGAAATGCTGTCGGTGTTGCATATGCAGGAACTTGAGGCGCGTTTTTACAACACCATTCAACCAGAAATAGCGGATATTGCACCGCGCAGCTTTTACTCGGAATTTTACGCTGGTGGGCGTTTTCTCATTGTTTTAGAAGACCTCGAATCCTCGGCGAGTAAGCCGTATTGGATTCGTGACAAGGCCAGTATTGAGCATGTTAAGGCGGTAACGATAAGCCTCGCCAAATTGCATGCTAAGTTTTGGCAGTCGCCGCGCCTTGAAAGCGATTTGCGCTGGGTAAGACCACGCACTTGCCGCTATGGCTGGCCGTGGCTCAATGGCTTGAATAAAAGTGTACGAGCGGCCTTTGCCGAAACCGCCAGCGAGATATTACTGCCGGAAACCTCCAAGTCTATGCTGCAAGACTGGAGCCTCGGCGCCGATGCGGTGTTCAAATATATGGATACACTGCCAAGCACTGTGTTGCACGGCGACTCCCATCTTGGCAATACCTTTTCTTACAGCGATGGCAGCGCTGGGCTATTTGACTGGCAGGTTGTGTTCAGTGGTCACGGCTTAAGAGATTTCGCGTATTTTCTGTTATCTGCAATCGACGAAGACGACCGCAAACTACACGAAAAATCCATATTCAATCTTTATATCGACACGCTGCGGGATTTGGGCGTAGCTATTAAAACCGATGAGGCATGGAATCTTTACTGCCTTTTCGTGCTAGACCATTGGGATGCCAACATCACCGCGTTTGTGCATGGCAGCTACAATCACGACACCGCAGCGCTGGAGCGCGGCTTAATCGCAACTAATGGTTCCATTGTAGAGAATGACATTGCTGGGCGTTTATCGAGCTTAATGAAAAATTTATAAATATCTGAAGCCGCTATCTTAAAAAGTAAAATTTAAGATAGCGCACTTTCGTTCCTAATTTTTAAACGAATTTAACCCTTGGTGTTACGCGGCGAGCACTATACTTGCTTGGCAAGAATGGCCGCGACAAATTCATCGTGTTTGGCGATAAATCCACGACTGATTTCCGTGTTGGGGAATAAGCTATCAAATCCGTGGGGCGCCATGTCAATAACATCGAGCTGACAGTGGATGTCTGCAGCCGTTAAACGCTGAGCGTATTCAATATCTTCTTGCTGAAATAGATCAATATCACCTACACCAATCCAAGCTGGGGGAAGGCCGCTAAGGTTGTTCCGCCTTGCTGGGGCGGCATAATCTGGAACAGCGGGGCCACCGACGGCGTCGCCAAGGTAGGCAGACCAACCAACGAGATTAAGTGAATTATTCCAAATAGGGTGTTTAATCGCATCTAAGTCGCGGCGGGTGGCGGTGCGGTCATCTAGCATGGGGTAATACAATAGCTGCGCTAAGGCGGGTGTGCCGCCCTGATCATGAACTCGGTGTACAAGAGCCGCTGCCAGACCGCCGCCAGCACTTTGGCCGGCAATAAATATTCGCTCTTTCTTTACCTGCAAGCTCGCTGCATTTTCTTGAAACCAGTTCCACGCCGTGAAGCAATCGTCGATGGCGGCAGGGTAGCGGTGGCGGGGTGCTAGGCGGTAGTCAACAGATACAACCGTCATGCCAAATTTATTAACGTAGTCGCTGCATTCGCGATCATTCATTTTGGCCGAGCCGATAATTAAGCCGCCACCGTGAATCCACAACAGGCCGACGGCTGAGCTTTTGCCAGTAGGGCTATAAATACGAATTTTGACGCCATTTACTTGTTTGGTGCTAATGCTAACGCCGGGCACTTTTAGCGTTTTAGCGCTTAGCGACGTAATAGCTTTAATTAAAAAAAGTACGGCGCGATTATGCAGCGGCAGGGAGGGGAACTTAGCGACGGCATCACGTAGTTCGGGATGGATTTTATTCGGCTTCATAGCGCTCCAAGAATGCGTATAGTACTGTTAGTCTAACGATAATTAATTTTTAAGAAAGTAATAAAATAATTTACTTCAAGGGAAAAAGTTTATATGAGTGTATTCAAAATATTTCTCGCTGTGTGTTGGCTCGCCATTGTTTTTGTAACGGTGCAGGCTTTTAGTCAGCAGGGCATGATTGCCGGTGAGCTGTTTGTGTCAGATATTCAGGCATTGAATTGGCGCGCCCAGTTTAATGTGGATTTTTTAGCCCATCTTTTGCTTTTGGGGAGCTGGGTAGCATGGCGCCATCGCTTTTCGCCCGCCGGTTTTGGGCTGGCTTGCGCCTGTGTGTTGGGCGGCGGGCTGGTCAGTATGCTGTATATACTGGTGGCCAGTGTTCGGGCTAAGGGCGATATGCAGATTTTGCTAACGGGACGCTCTTAGGGGCAAGCGGCTGAGCGATGAGTTTAAATTTGCATATTAACTCAATATGGTTTAATTTCTAGCTTTAAACTGATTTGGTTTAATATGAACTATATAGCCCTTATTGGCGATATTGTCGCTTCAAAGTCTCTGTCAGACCGCGCTGCGGTGCAGCGCCGTTTAACGCGGTGCTGTGCTGCGTTAAATAGCCGAGCCGACGCCCTAGGGATAATCTCGCCCTTTACCGTGACCTTGGGCGATGAGTTTCAGGCCCTATTTGCCGGTGATGGCGCCGATGGTATTTGGTCGTGTATCGCCGAGATTGAGGCCGAGATGTACCCGGTGCAGATTCGTTTTGCCCTCGGGCTGGGAGATATTGCCACCGACATCAACCGCGAAGCGGCCTTGGCGATGGATGGCCCAGCGTTTCATCGTGCCCGCGCGGGAATTGAGACGATGAAAAAAGATAAGGTGCGCTACCGGCTGCTGGGTTTGCATCGCGGCGAAGGCCTTGTTCGTCACAGTCTTGATATGCTGTCGCATAATCGCGATAAGTGGCAGCAGAATCGCCATCGAATTCTCTCTGCACTTTTACAGCAGCAATCGATTAACGATATTGCCACCAAGCTAGGGGTGTCTGAACAGGCGGTGTATCGGAATATTCGCGACGGTGACTTAGAGAGCGTGATGGGGCTGATACATGAAATTGGCGTACTGATGACTGAAAGTTTGGAACAAGCGAATGAGCACTGAGTATTTAATTTACGCTATTTTAATTTTGCTGAGCCGCTTGGTGTATTTGCGCAATGACGGCCCCTAAGCCGCCGCGCAAATCTCTTGTTAAGCGCCGTACAAGGTCTAGCGGTGTTATTGGTATTTACGTGGAATACGGCAGGAATGGCGAGCTTGTTCGCCGTGGTGCTGGTGGCCTTGGTTAATCTCGGTTTGGAGCATCGCCTCGATCTGAGTAAGGGTTATCGCCTTATTACGCTATTCATTCTGCTGTTGCTGCCAGACTACGCCGCGTCTTTTGGTGAACGCTTTGAATTACAGCCTTGGGTACTGACGGTGAGTGCGCATTTACAGTCGCATTTGTCGATATTGCAGTGGCCGCGCTATACCGGTGCCGATCAAATTGGCTTAATCGTTTTTGGTTTATTAATACTGGCCAACGAAGTGAATATTTTGTTGCGGGCGGTATTCCATCATTGCCACTTAGAACCCAAACCCGCAGCGGCAGATCGTGTTGCCGGTGCAATTGATAATGCCGAATACAATGCCGGCAGGGTGATTGGCTTTTTAGAGCGCTGGTTGATGTTTATGATTATCTTTCAGACCGGCGAGTTTAGTGCCTTAGCGTTTATTATTGCCGCGAAAGGCCTTGCGCGAATGAAACAATTGGAAGACAAACAATTTGCCGAATATATGCTGATTGGCACTTTTGTGTCGGCGTTGGCGGCGATTATTGTCGGCAGTAGTTTGGCGGCAATCTGATTTTGTAACTGCGTAAATTTAGCATTGCTCCGCTCGCCCTCAGCACAATTGGGTGTGCTGAGGGCGAGTGGACTCAGGTCAATGAATCATAAAGCGCTGTATGCCCTTCGGCTGGTCTACTTTCACCAGTAGCTCGTCGAGCTTTTGGCTCAGGCACAGCGCGCTTCTTGTTTGGGCTAGGCGGGGCCACACCGAGCGCCGCCCGGCCAATATTAAGTTTTCAATATCATTGTCTTTATACATGAACACGGTGTTGGCGCGACGATAGTCGTCGCTCTTCAGCATAAAGTTGATATCCCCGGTGTATTCCTGATCCAGCAGGTGGTAGCCGGTAGAAATTAAATTGCTGAGCGGAGCTGTTCTTGGCGACTTTTCTAGGGTGGTTTGGCTTAATTTTAATAATTCTAAACTGATGTTGTGAACAAAACGTCCGGCGGCGGCTTTTAGGCTATTGCTGTGTAGCGCAGGTTCTTTGGCGAAGGGCAGGGCCAGTGGGTTAATTAAGCTGACCAGAGAGTGATTGACGCCATATAAGCGGGCCAGACGCTTGGCAGGCAGGTCTTGGGTCATTGAGCCATCTACCCAGCGACGAGTGGGTAGATAGGGCTTGAGCCTGCCTTGGGTATCTTTGCATTCTAATTGGACTGAATCGATCAGCCCCGGCACCGATGACGACGCCATGGCGGCGGAGCGCAATGTGACGTTAGGCGCTGTTATGGCATTTAATAGCCGCGCTTTTTGGTGACGCTCTACCGGTGCTACTGCGATATTAATGTAGCGGCCGGTGTGTTCATAGGCTTCTTGAAAGGTCATTTTGCTGCAAAAGCTGTCGATGAGATTGGTTCTGATCTGGCTAGCTTGTTTGCCCGATTTGTCGCGAAGGCTTCCCCATATTTGTTTGCCGACAACCGGCGGATAGCGTTGTTTATCTAAGTAGCCTGCTGCTAACTCCTGATCCGTGAGGGCACCCACTTGCACGCATACCCAGGAGCCAGCACTGGCGCCGGAGATCACATTGGGTAAGCAGCCTTGCTCGGCGAGTTCGGCAACCACACCATGGTGAAAATAAATGAGTCCGGCGCCACCGCTTAGCATCAGTGCCGTTCTGCCATAGCAGTGACTTGCTCTCCGAAGAAAGTCGACCTTTTCTGCTTCGCTTAGGCATTTGGACGCATCGTTGCAAATACAGTCTAGGGCGGCGAGCTGGAGGTCGATGTACTCTTCTATTAAATGCTTGGTGCCGACTAAGCTGCGGTGATACAGCTGGGAACTGCCCATGCCGCCCATATTGCCGTGTATCCCTTCATTAAGATGGAGTAACAAGGCTTTAGGGTCGCCATTTTTGAGCAGAGTGGTGAGCCGCGCGTGCCGGCGGCTAATCTCTTGGTAATCGTAGAGACGGCTGCGCTCTACCGCCCGCCACTGCTCCATTCCGGTCAGTTTGTCGTGCATGGTGGCAAGACCTTGCCACTGTGAATAGCTGCGTGCATCGGCAAGGGCATCCTGAACTTTAGTCAGCGTGGATGGCTTGAATAGCGATATGACATTGCTATTTTTCAATGGCTTCTCCCTTAAAGCTGGATGCGGGTAAAGAATTTGCTATTCGACATTTAAGCACTTTTTACGCTCTGCAGGGACTCGAGTAAGGCAATTTCGTCTTTTAGGTAAACCGAGACTTTTTGAACATGGGGCATAATGTCTGGACAAGAGGTAAAGGCAAAGTCGAGGTTGCCGTTGTAGCTGCTTACCGTAATATTAACGCCCGAGCCTTGAATGAGCACTGAGGGAATATACCAAGACTCCATTTTGGCGCCGTTAAAGTATAGTGCCTCTTTAGAGCCCGGCACATTTGAGATCAGCATATTACTGAAGCGTCGCGCGATAAAATTTTCTTTAGAGGCGACGTCTAACAGTGCAGGCAAGGTCGTCAATATCATCCACGCCTGCATACCTTGGGTAGACATTTGTTGCATGTGCGTTTTGGCTTTGGTGCTGGCATCCATCACAAATTGCATACGTGCTACGGGGTCTTCAATATGGGTGCCAATGGGCACCAGCAGATTGGCTAGGGCGTTGCCTCCGCTCATTGCGGCGTCTTTGCTCTTTAGGGCCATTGGCACGGCAGAGACCAGCGACTTCTCGGGTAGCTCATTCAGTTCGATTAGATATCGACGGAATGCACCGCCAATGAGCGCCAGTACCGCGTCATTAATGGTTGCGCCCTCGACTGAGGCGGCCTTAACCCGCTCAATGGTGAGGGTTTGGGTAGAAACCCGGCGGCGCCATGTTAGCGGGTCGCCCATGGCTGCCTTAGGTGCTGAGTAGGGGGCGATCAACTCGCTGTCTTTTTGAGTGGCTGCGTTAAAGGATTCCAGCGCGGCGTTGCCTAAACTTTTTACCGAGCTAAAGTTACTTTTTAGATTAGCGCGCAGTACATCTGGGAGTAGGCGAGGATTTTCTTTAATTTCTTTTTGCACGCTGCTTGGCAGGCCTACCGCCCAGAAGGGCACCATATTCCGTTTTTTGGAGTTAGTGCTGAGCATGCAAGTCTGCCAGCGCAGCGCCCGCATACCATCAAACATGGCGTGATGGCCTTTGGTTAAAATAGCGAAGCGGCCGTCTTCAAAACCCTCTATAAGATGGCATTCCCATAATGGGCGTGAAAAATCCAGCGGCTGGGAGTGAATATGCGAAACTAATTCCCCTAGTTCTTTTTGGCCACCGGGCGCAGGCAGGCCCCAGCGGAAAAAATGCTGATCAATGTCGACGGTTTTTAATGTTTCCCACACAGGAGCGACTTTCCGCAGTAGTGAGTTTTGGTTTAGCTTCCAATTACAGGGCGCTTCACTGATGGGCACACTGCGCATGGAATCGAATAGATCCCTAAGGTAATTTGCCCCGGCATTTTTTGGTGGTGAAAATATTTGTAAACCGCAGCCGTGTCGAGGTGCATCTTTGGATTCTGAATGGACGAAAATTGCATCTAATAGACCTAATTTTTTCATTTTTATTCCCTCTATGAAGACACTTTGTGGCCGTGTTTAGCGCAAGCTAAGCGCGGCATTTTTAATTACGGTTGATTGGCTTATTGATCAAGCCTGCTGCGAATGGCGGCGAATTTAAGAATGCCGGTCATTGCCGCAGAAATTGCCATGGTTTTGTATTTTTGGGTGCGCGCGCCTTTACTGGCCGAGTGCCCTTGTTCTAAGTCTTTGTTATTAAGCACTTGCTGAAACTCATCTGCAGTCATACCCAATAGGGTAGTGGCGATCTCGCGGCTGTGTTCCGCTCTGGCCGGTGCTTGTCGAATTTGTGGTTCAGGTATTAATTCGCAGCTGCGTACTGGGCCATTTTCGGTGTCTAGGGGTCTGCCTGCTGTGGGTTGATGCAATACGCGAAAGAAGCCGCGAGCGCGGTAGTGCGGGTTTTGCAAAAACTCTTGCAGCCGCAGCATATCGCCCGCGGGCACTCCTTGGGCCTGGAGCACATCTCGTATGGTGTGGGGGCTGCGTTCTTTACACCAGTCGGCTACCTGCTTTTCTATGATGTCGCGGGCGGCTAAGCGTCTTTGGCTGTGACTGTATTCGGGATTTGCGAGCCAGTCGTCACGATCCATTGCCTTACACAGGCCTTGCCAGTGGCTGTCACTGCTAACCGAAATCGCGCACCATTGGTCGTCACCAGCGCATTGGAAAATCGAATTCGGCGCATCAAACTCATTTTGATTGCCCTTGGCTACCATGCTGCCAGGTTCCAGTGATTCGCGCAGAAACTCGGTGCTGAGGCCGGTCATAATGCATTCAGCCTGAGAAAGATCGACAAAGCCGCCAACACCGCTGCGCTGGCGCGCAATGAGCTTGGATAGAATCGCGGTAGCGCTCACCCTAGCCACAAAATGATCTGGGTAAATAGTGACGCCATCACCGTAACCGTCGTCTTGATCAGGGTAGCGCCATAATCCGGTGAGCGAGGTACTAGCTCGCACCAATGGGCCATAACCCATGGTTTTTGCATCTGGCCCGGTGCTGCCCATGGCGCTGCTTTCTGCGCAGATAATGCGTGGGTTAATCGCCTTTAATGTAGCGTAGTCGATACCGAGGGATTCGGTGGTGCCAGGTTTAAAATTTGAGAGCACAATATCTGACTGTTCCACGAGCTTATAGAACATGTTTTTGCCTTTGTCGCTACGCAAATTAAGGCCAAAAGAGCGTTTGCCCCGAGAGGATTGCGCAAAGCTAATCGACACGGGATTATTGTCGATACTTTGCCGTAAGCCATCGCCAAAGGATTTGTTTTCAAGCTTGATAACGTCGGCGCCTTGATCGGCGAACATCCGGCCCAGTTCCCCGCCAGCGACAATAACGCCAAGGTCTAAGACTCTAATGCCAGATAAGGGGCGCGCACTGGCGCCCATTTCGCTGCCTTCTGGCATGGCGTCAGCGCATGCTGTAAAGCGTGCTTCTTTTAAAGCAACTGGGCGGGCGGCTTGGCGTATGCCCATACGTTGACCGTCGACGCACAAATACCCTGCGGGTACACGGCCTTGCTTGCCAGCAACATCGAGAGGTGCAAAAAACGCCCGTTCGGCAAAGTGATGGTTCTTAAATAACTCCGCAGGTTTGGCCAGGGGAGCAATAGGAATGCCGCGCTTGCGCCCTTGCGCAACCAGCTCGGCGCGAGTTTTGTCAGTAAACAGGCTGGCGATAAGCGGATTAATTTTGTCGATATTTAAGAGCCGGTTGCGGGCTTCTTTGTATTTTGGGTGAGTGAATGGGTGGCTGTCGCCCAGCCATTCAGACATTGCCTGCCACTGCCGTGGGTTGAGCACGCAGAGACGAATAGAGCCGTCGGCGCATTTAAAAACAGGGTACATAAGTGCAACCGATGGCAGCTTACCTGGCTCGGCTTCGACCAATGGCCGCGAATGCGGCGCGACTTCAACTGGCGTTCGACCCGCCGAAGCACTACCGGAGGAGCCAATGCCTGGGTCAAGAATTTGGGCAAGGGCATCGTTAATAGAGTAGTCCAGCACGCCACCAATACCCAGGCGACGGCTCTGCCAATAGGCGAGTAAAGCAACCCATGCGCCTTGCACCCCCGTTGTTTCCAGCGCCATTTCGCCGGGGGGAAGTAGTGGCTCGCGCCCAGCGCGACCAGAGCGACTGAGAACGGTACCCATCGCCATGTGCACGGCTTCGCTGGCGACATAATCTTTGTAGGGGCCGATCAATCCAAAGTCGCGAATCGACATAATAATTAATTGCGGGAAGTCGGCCTGCAAGCTTTCTAAACTCCAACCGGCGTCCTGCAGCGCGCGAGGGACTTCGTCAATTAAGAGAATATTTGCGTCGGCCAATAGCGAGCGAATAGCGGCCTGTTGTTGCTTGACTGAAAACTTTGCCGTTATGACTTGCTTGTTCGCACTGTGAACCGCAAAGCGCAGACTTTTTCCTAGGTGTTGGGGCGCAGCGAGATTCGCCTCGTTGCTGTCATCAATGATTGATAAAATTTCTGCGCCGAGATCGGCGAGGAAGCGGCCAGTAATATGCCCGCGGCGATTACACAGCTCGACTATTTTTAATCCGTGTAGCGGAAGCTCCGCGTCGCCTGTTTTTATGTCCATGTTCACTTTTCCTGAATATTTGGAGTGTCGCGATTGCGGCCTTTTACGGGATAAGCGCTGGTCGGCAAGCTACAGCCAAATAACGCTCGGCGCCGTCCACTTGATATTGTTCTAATCCGGGGTAGGGCAGAGTGTCCCAGTAGCGGCCTTGAATACCGTAAATAAATAAGCGTGCATACATGCGCCGAAGCTCTTCGGGGTCTGCGCTAATTGCCGGATCGGCAAGCAGGTTCTGACGAATATCGGCAATACTGAGAATGTCACGAACCATGTGGCTGCTGCTCTCCAGAGGTGAGTCAAGTAACAGCAAGGTGTTCTCTGTTGTTTGCTCTGGCTGTGGCCATGCCGTCCACTGCGTAAGTTGCGCATCGTTTTGCTGTTTAGCATTTGGCTCACCGCTGCTGGCAAAAGCAATCCAGTATTGGCGCATGGCTTCGCCCAATGCTTGCATTTCTTTGAAGCGTCGGCGGCCAAGCAAAAAGCGCAACCAAGGGCGCTCACCGACAATACCAAACATGAACATAATCTCGACGCCGTGACCGGCACCGACCAGTTCTGGGAGATTCATAAACGGCAGGCGTGGCCAGTCATCCCAATCAAATCGGTAGGCGTATACCGCAGCTTGTTTGTGGGCAACGAGGCGCTGCGCAATTTCATCCACCGCCGAGGCGCGCCATAGGTCTGAGAGGTAGCGGCCATCGCGCTGGTAGCGCACAGAATCTTTGGGGGTTGGAATGATGCCAAAGCGCATATCAACGTAGTCGTCGGCGTCGCCAGCTAAGAACAGCTTAAACTCATCGCGATTGGCGCCAATCATCAGCGGCACTGCGTTGTGCAGCGCCGGATCACTAAAGGCCTCATGCCAGGAACAAGTGGGGAATACCGCGCCATCAGCAATCGGGCGGGGCGACTGGTACATGCCCATAACGACTTTGTTAAACGGCGTCAGTAATTCTTCGGCACTTAGGCCAAAGAGAAATTCCCGTATTGCCGCGTTGTCCATGCTGTTTTGCAGCACACGGGCAGCTGTGGGGCTAATGACAAGTTCCTGCTGTTGTAGTAGCAGGCTGATGATTTCTTTTGAACTGTGCTCATGCCCGGCAATAGCATCGTCACTGTAGTTTTGAGCTTCATCAAGGCTGTAACAAGTGGTGATGGCGCTTTGGGCAATGGCTTTGTGGAATAAACCACGGGCCTGTGGAACCAGCAGCATACTTAAGGTGTTGATACCCCCAGCGGATTCACCAAAAACGGTGACATTGTTGGGGTCGCCACCAAATACAGCGATGTTTTCTTTTACCCAGCGCAGCGCCTGCACACAGTCTAGGGTGCCGAAATTGCCAGAGGCGTCCTCGGGATTATCGGCGCTGGCGGCCAGTGCCGAGTGGTAAAACCAGCCAAGAATTCCGAGGCGATAATTAAATGTCACCACAACCACATCTCCGCCTGCGGCGAAGTAGGGGATATTGTAGGCGGGAAGATCAGCGGCGCCAGCGGCGTTGCCGCCGCCATAAATCCAGACCATGACGGGAAGTTTTTTTGTGGATTTTTCTGGTGCCCAAATATTCAGATACAGGCAGTCTTCGCTGCCCGCCGGCTTGCCGTAATCCGCTTTTTTAAATCCGCCGGTTGCACTGCCAACTTGCACGGGCTTATTGCCGGGGGCCAATGCTTCGCGCACCCCTTGCCACGGTGCGGGTGGGCGTGGTGCCATCCAGCGCAGTTCATTAATTGGCGGTGCCGCGAAAGGTATGCCTTGCCAGCACAATAAACCATTGCGATCTTTGAAGCCGATTACCTCACCATAGTGCGTTTGGCGCAGGCTTTCGGGTGCTGCAATTTTGGGCTTCACGGGGGTGGGGCGCCTAAACCAGTAGTACGCTGCGATAGCGATTAGGGCGACGAGCAAAAAATTAGTCATGTTCTTACGGCCTCAGGGCTTACTGTTTACACAGGCCAACATGGCTTCGGGCGCGTCTGCGTAATCTTTGGTGGTGTCATGCATGCGTAGTGCGTTGTCGCGGCGACTGGCTTGAAAGGAGTAGCATAGTTCAGGTTGATCCATGGCTGCTGCGCTTGGGTAGTTGTCGTGCACCATCGAGCGCCCGCCAGACACGAGGAGAGCGCGGCGCAGAATTGTGGCGTACTCACCGTGCTCTAAATCTAGGGACTCAGTCCATTCCCGAAAACCCCGACCTAGGGATTGACGATGCTGACTGTCGCGGTCGAGTATTTCGCCATGCTCGTTGTGCCACAGCATGACGGTTTCACCGTCTTGCTGTAGGTGTATTGTGGTGGGGCCAAAAATCGGATTTTTGTGATTTTTCCAGCCCATAATCTCGCGACTTTCAGTAATGGCCTGGTAGTGCCGGTGTGGAATGCCACGCACCGCATGGGCCATAACAAGGCCGGTGAGATCAAAAATATGCGTACATTGTTCACGCATGGCAAGGCGTTGGCCAATGTCGCTACAGCGCGGGGATAACGCTTTTCCAATCAGCGGCCGTAGCGCTTGGGGCGCAAAGCCACAGCTCGACCAGGGGTAGCGAACAGCGGTGGCAGAAACGTCGGTAATCACCTTGCCTTCGTGGACCAGTGTCACGCCAAAATGATGGAAATCGTCTTCTAACCAGCCGACAACCGTGTTTTGGTCCCAGCGTTTTAAATCGATCATGCGGCGGGCGCGGCCAGTGTGAGTTTTGCTCTCGTCGATAAACTTGTGATCTATTGTTGAGACGTTTTCTGAAGAGTCGGCCATGGGTTTATTGCCTCAGAAGAGTGGCGGGTGATCACCACTCTCGACTAAAGGGTCATGCTGGCCCAAGTACTTGAACCAGCTTTGGGTTTCAGGCCAATGCGGGGGTTAAGGTGACCGGACAGCGTCCGTCCAAGCTCGCGGAGAGCTGAAGGCGACCATCGGCATCTGCTTGGTGTTGCGCACTTTGCCCTGCGATCACACAGTCGTAGCTGGCATTGGCTTGTAAGCGTTCGATAACAAACGTGACGTCGCGATTGCCATCGCCGGGATACAACACAAGCTCTAAGTCTGCACCGCTATGGCTAAAGGCCTTGGCCACGAGGACTTCTGGGTATTTGATGCCGGTCAGAATAGGACCATTCAAGGCCGATTCACTTGGGCCTTTCAACACCGAGTTTAGATAGTCATTCGCGCCGAACATAAACGCCCGCGCCAAGGTGGTGTTGGTAGAACATGAGCCTGGGTAGATGGCCGTGCCGTTTTCAAATTTTGGTGGATACATTTCTTCAAGCAACTGCTCTGCGGTGTTTGCCGCTTCGGCATCGCCAAATTCTTTGGCGGCGGACAGCAGATTTTGAATATTGGCTTGCTGACCTTGGCTGTAGTTGCCCATGTCAACGCCTTTGCCTTCGAGCTTGATTTTTAGCACGCCGTCTTCGCGGAAGAACATCTCGGCGCGGGCCAGTGCCCATGCTTCTTTGGCGCGCTGGTGATTGATGGGGTTGAAATACAATGCGCGGCCATCGTCAGCAAACGGGAAGGGCACTGCGAAGCCAGTCAGGTTAGAGCGCAGGGCGATAACGCTGCCATCGGCTTGGGTGAACTCTGCGTCGAGCTGCTTAATAAACTGCGGATAAACATCTTTGAAATGAGTGGTGCCAAATAAGCGGTCGTAGAGCACCAGTGCTTTCATGCCCATGAAGTTACAGGGCGTATAAACCCAGTTTGGTTCACAGGGATAGAGGCAGAAAGCTTGTTCATTTTGGTTGTTAACAATCGAGCCAATCACACTGTGAATGTCGTGCTTGTACTGTTTGTTATCGCTGTAGATAAAGGTCAGCGAGCCAGGTTCGGCGTAGCGCATGTCGCCAGTGTTAGACATATACTGGCAAATTTGCAAACCGAAGAAGCCGGTTAACATGATGTTGTCTTTGGCGCAGGGATCAAAATTAAAATTGAAATTACCCCACATGTTTTCTAGTGGCCAGTAACCCCAGATAGGTTTCTGCAACATTTGCTCAATAAGGCGATGTTGGGCATCGTTGAGGTAGCCGTGGAAGTTGGGCGTGTAGTGACACTGCATTTCTGCCAGCGCATAGCCAACGGTATTAATTTGGTAACGCAGCGCTGAAGTTTGAAATTGGTCAATTTTGTTATAGCCCTGAAATTGGCCAATGGGCTGCAATGCGCGCTCATAAAGATAGCGTGCAGAGGCTAATTGTTTCTCGTCGAGTTCGCGGCTGCCTGCGGCGGCTTCGGGAATCGCGCGGGCGTCAACATTGCTCAGGGCTTTCGCTAAATACGCTTTACGTTTTTCGCGGCGGGCAACGGCTTCGCTGAGTTGCTTACGATTTTTGTAAATATCGCGGCCTTCACGCAGGGCGACCAGTGCAAGAACCAGATGCGGAGCATACGGCCATACCACGGTGGTGTCGCCCATCATAAAGGCGGGAATGATGGCGCCTAATACCCAAACTGAAATGGGCGCGAGAATATTGCCGGTGCCAAACCACACTACCAGTGTTAGCCAGTACAGGCCGTAAAATACCGGAATCATTAACAGCGACCAGCCACCCATGGCAGCAAAACCGCCGCCCGGCCATAACAAGCCTAAGCCCGCGCTTTGCAGAGCAGGGGACAGGCCTAAAATACTGGGCAGCAAGCCGATAATTGCGATGGCAAGAAAGAATAACTTGGTGCGTTTAAGCCGCGCTTTTGACAGTGGCCCAGCGCTGACCTCGCGGTTAAAGCGCGGATCTTGTTCAATATTACTTAGGGCTTGGTCCATATCAACCTCGGTGAAAAATGATGATTAGTATTGTGGTGACGCCAAATCTAAATGCGTCGATTTAATTACAAATAAAGTCGTAAGCGCCTTTAAAAAAAGAGGCTTCTATTGGTGCATCGGCGGACACAATATGCGGTCTGCCAAGGTCGAGTTCGTGTAACATGTGGCGCCAATGCATGCTGCCAAAGCTTACCGTTGCCAAAATAAGCAGGGCGGGAACGGCGCTGCGTCGCAGGCGGTAGCGCACAGACATGTTTTTTTCAGCCCGCTGAGCGCTAGTCGCAGTAACTAGGCCTGGGTTTTCACTAACGGCGTAGCCCATAAACGCTTTAAGGCGGCGCCAATACACCAACACATTGGTAATGAGCATTGCGGCAAAAATACAGCAGGCCATACCCTTACTCCTCGGTTTTATGTGCGCGGATAGCCGCCGCCACCAAATAATTGGTCAGCACTATCTCGGTCTAGTTGTCCGTCGGGTTTGCGAGGTAGGCTGTCTACCACATCGACGACTTTGGGTTTTTTATACGAGGCCATGCGGCTTCGGCAATGTTCAATAAGCTCGTCTGCGCTGGCGCTGCTACCGGCTTTAAACACCACAATGGCTTTCACGTTTTGCTGCCACTTAGGGTCGGGCACACCGATAACACACACATCTTGAATGGCGGGATGCTGACGAATGCAGGCTTCGATTTCGGCGGGGTAAATATTCTCTACCCCAGATTTAATCATGGTGGTTTTAGGGCCGACAAAGGCTACCGAGCCGTCTTCTAGGCGTTTGCCTAAATCGCGTGTGCGATGCCAGCCACTGGCGCCACGGCGCTGATTTTCTTCGTCACGATTGTAATAGCCGGACATCACCTGTACGCCACGCACGGCAATTTCGCCGGTTTCGCCAGGCGCTTTGTCGCGGCCTTCGTCGTCAATAATCCTTACTTGTGCCAGTGGCGAGACGCGGCCTGCGCCATCTCCGCCAAGAAAGCCAAAGGTCGCAAAACCCATGATTTCAGTTTGGCCGTAAACCCGAGGCTGTTTGCCAAAGGGCGAGCTAGCGGGCATGACCAGTGGGCTACTCCACTCCGGCGCTGATGGGTCTGACCAAATACTGCTCACGTCGTATTTGCCGCCTTTATTGATTTCGCGCATTTGCTCAACCGTGGGCTGGGCAACAAAGGCGTGGCTCACGCGCTCGCGCTCAATTAATTGCAGCATTTCTTCCGCGTTAACCCTAGCGACAAACAGGTTTTTACCGCCGAAGCTAAACGTCGCCCAAGTTGCCAACATAGTGCCCAAATGAAACAGTGGCCCAGAGTTAAGATTGGCGGATTGGTCGCTAATTGAGTAGCCGTAGGCGATCATCAGACTTTGGTAAAGCAGGGCAGACTGCGATAAAAGTGCCGCGTTAGGTTTGCCATCAAACGCAGCGGTATACATTGCCACCAACGGCGCATCGGCGTGTATCGCAATATCGGGGTCGGTTTCTGCTGCAGCCTGCAACAGCGCTTCATAGCTATTTTCATCGTCGCCGTCATGCTGTATCCAGCGGCCTTGGTAGCTTGCCTTATTTTTGGCTTCGAGTAAGGCTTCGCCAATATCGGTGTTCTGCCAGAGTGTAATGTGCGGCGTGAAATCGTCAATGACGGCGGCGATTTCATCACTGCTCATGCGCCAGTTAACGGGACATACCATGGCGCCGATTTTAGCGGCGGCAAGCAGGGCTTCAAAAAGCCGAAAGGAGTTTTGGCCTAACCAGAGAATGCGGCTGCCTTCTGTTAATCCCGCGGACAACAGCAGATTGCTTAAACGGTTTACGCGAAGGTCCAATTCTGGCCAGCTCAGCCGGGTGTTGCCATCGACTACCGCGAGCATATTGGGGCGCGAACGGCGGTGCTCTCGGAGTACATCACCGATACCGTGCATACGTATTGCCTGATACTGCTTGTCGCCAAAACTCATGTCGAGGTCCTGCTCCTGTCGTTTGCTCGCGTTTTTATACGGGAATAATACGTGGGTCTGGGTTGCCGCAGTCGCAGCCACCGTTATGCACTTTGGCTTTGAGACCGGTGTGGTAATTTTTGAATTCCACACAGCGGTTAAGGCGGTTTGTTAGCACGACTTCACCGTCGATCTCTTCAACATTCCACTCATTGCGGTCGATATGGGCACCTGCGCCTTGGCTGCATTCAACGGCAACCGCAGGGCCTATTTCAAGCCAGCGGTAGACATCGAGATTTGGAAAGGCTTTGAGTCTTTCGTAGGCGTCGGGGCGTGCCCATATTTTCATGTCTGCGAATAATTCTTCGGGCTTAAAGCCCAATTGCGCTAAGCCATCTAGTACATCGCCGCTGATGCCGACCGCGCCAGACAGGGAGAACATACGAATAATGGATTCGACGCGCTTGGCATCCCATGGCGTGGAGTCGGCAGAGGCCGCAACCATGCCGTAGGTCATTACGGCGCGTTCAAAGGGCATCATGTGTGCGCCTTCGTCGAACAGCGAGGTGATTAGAATGTTGGCGCCGGTGCGAAAATGAAAGGTATTTAATACCCGCAATATGGCGCGCCGAGAGCGATCTGCTTCCATGAGTGAATACGGCAGCGAAGTCTTTTCACCATCGATGTTCAGGTAGCGGCCAACGGCCATTGGGCTTAGCGTGGTTTGTGTTATTTGGCTCATGATTTGCTCACCCTCGGGATTTTATTTGGTGGCCCAAGTTTTAGTAATTCTTCGTTCGACATTAGTTCTACGGTAATGGGGATATTTAGCTCGCTTTGCAGCTTGCTGGATATTCGCTCGCACAGTGCGGATTCGTCGTCGTGTAGCTCGTCGGGATCAAAGCCAACTCGCAGCCGCAGTGCGTCCATTTCGCGCTGGGGACGAATCATTTGGAACAGTCCGCTGCGGGTTTCTGGAAAGTCGCCAATAAAGGGGAAAATATCGATCGGCAGAACTGAGCGCCCGGCAATGATCATTTCATCACCCTTGCGGCCCACTGGCTTCATACGGCCGTGGGTGCGGCCGCAGGTGCAGGGCTGGCGGGTGAACGAGATAAGATCGTCGGTGCGGTAGCGGATAAACGGCGCAACATCGTCGGTCAGTGCGGTAACGACTAATTCGCCGCGGCTGCCGTCGGGCATGTCGACATTTTCATTGGGGTCTAAATGCTCGATGAGCGCGATGTCTTCCCAGGTGTGCATGCCGTCGTGGGCTTTGCATTCCATGGCGGTGGCGAGGTCACCGAGGGAGCTGAGTTCGAATATTTCTAGGCCCCAAGCTTCAACCGTCTTGCGCAAATTGGGGCTCATGGGCTCGCCGCCAAATACCACACCTTCAATAGATGAGAAGGCTTCACGCAGATCGTCGCCGGATTTTTTCTGGTAGGCGTCCAGTCCCATAATAATGGGTGTGGAAAGCATAAACAGCGCCTTTGGCCGATGTTCCCGCGCTATTTTTACAAGGTAGGGAATCTCCAGCGGCGAGTGCTGCACCGCGACCGGAATCATGCCGCAGTCCATCCAGCGGTCGGCGTTCAGACCGTCGCGAAAGGAAAACAACATATAGGCAAACTTGTCGTTGGCGCGCACGCCGATCTGCCACAATTCGCGTTTAAGCCCGTTTACAACTGCATTGTCTTCTGGCCGTGGCAGCGGGGTTGGGTCGCCAGTGGTGCCAGAGGTGAAACCGACGCCGCGCAAATGGGGCGCGCTAACACAGGCTAAACCACCGTAGGGGTCGCTGTGTTTGTCGCGGTAGGCGCGAATGGTGTCCTTGTCCATAAACGGCACTTTCGCTTTAAAGTCAGCAAGCGATTTAATGTCATCTGGGGTAACGCCGTGTTGCTCCCAGAGATCGCGCACCAGCGGCGAGCGCTCGTAGACATAGGGAACCAACTGCAGAATGCGCGCTTCCTGCAGTTTTTCCAGTTCCGCCCGGGGCATGGTTTCTACCGTCGGATCGAAAAATTGATCATTTGTTATTGTGGTCATTTCTAATTACCTTTGGCTAACGCGGTATATGCTCGGTGCTATTTCGCGAGGGTAAAGCGCGGCAGTGACACGCCGTCTTGGCGGTCGTGCCAGCGCAGGCTGACAGCACTGCCAATTTCAATTTCGCTCAGCGGCGCATCAACGACATTTGAAATCAATTTAAGGCCGTCAACACCGTCTAGTTCGATCACTGCCGGTACATAGGGTACAGAGTCCTGCAGCGAAGGGATTACCGGGAAGCGAATAATGGTAAAGGAGTAAACCTTGCCGCTGCCGCTGTGTTCTACCCAGCTAATATTCTGTGACAGACAGTGCCGACAGTGGCTGGCACCCAGTTCGCAGTACTGCTGGCAGTCACCGCATTTTGGCAACTTGAGTTGATGATCCTTGGCCGCGTCCCAATAGGGCTGGGTCCAGGTATCAACCTCAAGCTGGAACAACTCGTCTGGTGGTGCTTTTGCAAAAACTTCTGTGCTCATGGTGTGCTCCAAATTCTTATTTAGGCTTAGCGAGACAGCAATAGGCCACTGACTGGTAGGGAAGCTGGGCCGCCGGTAACCAACGCGATTTCGGCATCTTTAACCTGATTGGTCGCAGTGCCGCGAATTTGCTGAACGCCCTCAATCATGTGGGTGATACCAACTGCATAAGCTTCAGACAGGTTGCCGCCATGAGTATTGACCGGGATGCTGCCACCCTTAAAACGGATATTGCCGTCTTCTACAAAGGCGCCGCCTTCGCCGCGTGCGCAAAAGCCGTAGTCTTCTAATTGCATCACCACCATGGGTGAGAAATGGTCATAGAGTAGCGCAACGTCAACATCGGCGGCGGTGATGCCTACATCGGCGTAGAGGTGTTTGGCGATACTGGCGTGGCCGGCAGACGCAAAATACTCATCGGGCATATTCATCCACGCGATTGAGCGACCCCATTCGCGGCGTCCTCCTTGTTCGCCATTCAATACATAGGCAGGGCGCTGCTTAAGGTCTTTAGCGCGCTCGGCACTGGTAATAATCAGCGCACCGGCAATGTCATTTTCAAGACAGAAGTCATAGCGGCACAGCGGGTCGGCGATCATTGGGCCAGCAAAGTATTCTTCTTTGGTGAGGGCTTTTTGAAAGCGCGCGCCAGGACGAGTGATGGCATTTTCGCGGGTCGACATAGCCACTTCACAAAAGGCTTCGCGGCGAGTGCCGTACTGGTGCATATGGCGCTTAGCCAGCATCGCAAAGAAGTGGCCGGGGCCAACGAGTCCGCCAGCCATAAAAAAGGCTTTGTCTGGCGTGGGGTCGATTTGCGACATGATCGAGCCGTAGCGTTTGCCTTGGGGCTGCTGCATGCAAAAGGGCACCACCACGACATTAGCCGCGCCAGTGGCTACGGCCATGGCCGCATTCTGCACCGCGCCAACACTGCCGCCGCCGCCACCGCTCACCATAGAGGAGTAGCGCACTTCAGGAATACCCAGCGACTCCATCAGTAGGCCGGTGTCGGTGCCAGTGGAATAATAGGAGAATCCGTCAATATCTTTAACCGACAAGCCCGCGTCTTCAGTGGCGTTAATAATGGCCTTGCAGATCATCTCGTTAAAGGTCTGCGGGTGTGACTCGCCCCGGCGGTAGTATGGGGTGGCGCCGATGCCGACAACGGCAGCCTGTTTGGCTATTTTCATGAATACGCTCTCAATTTATCTTTCAGCGCCACCCGTAAGTGGCGTTGCTTGGTGTTATTTCACTTATAAATAGCTATTTGCACGGCCTAGTTCGGCTTTGCATTCAGCAACGATGTTTTCGATTAATTCGGCGCAAGTCGGAATGTCGTTTATCAAACCCACTACCATGCCCGCAGTAACAATACCGTCGTTAACATTGCCCGCGGCGAGTGCCGCACGGCCCCGCGCACCGGCGACCAGTGGCTGCAGGTCTTTAAAGTCGGTTTTGCCATCGCGGCCTTCAATCTCAACAACCGCGGTAGAAATATCGTTCTTCAAAACTCGAGCGGTGTTGCGCAATGTGCGGAAAATCAGTTTGGTGTCTTGCTCTTTGGCATCCACCAAGGCTTGCTTGATATTGGCGTGAATAGGCGCTTCTTGGGTGGCGCAAAAACGCGTGCCCATATTGATGCCTTCGGCGCCCAGTGCTAATGCACCGGCCATGCCGCGACCACAGCCAATACCGCCGGATGCAATAACGGGAATAGTTAATGCGCGCGCGGCGAGAGGAATTAACACCATGCCTGGAATGTCTTCTTCGCCGGGGTGACCTGCGCATTCAAATCCGTCGATGCTGATAGCGTCGACACCGAGGTTTTGCGCGGTGAGTGCGTGGCGCACCGCAACGCATTTGTGAATGATTTTAATGCCGGCGGCTTTCAGCTTGGGCATATACTCAACGGCGCCGGGGCCAGCGGTTTCAACAATTTTAATACCGCTGTTAATAATAACGTCGATATATTCTTCGTACGGTGGCGGCTTGATGGTAGGGAATACCGTCATGTTCACACCAAAGGGCTTGTCGGTCATGGTGCGGCAGCGGGCGATTTCTTTTTCTAAATCTGCAGGCGTTGGCTGGGTTAAACCCGTTAGCATACCGAGGCCACCCGCATTGGATACCGCTGAGGCGAGTTCGGCGAGGCCGACCCATTGCATACCGCCTTGGATGATCGGGTATTGGGTGCCAAGTAATTCTGTAACGCGTGTTTTCATTTTGTGCTCCGCTTTTTATATCGGGAAATTTAATTCCAGCCGATCTTATTTGTTGGTGTTTACCACGCGGCCAAATCGGCAGCGCGTTTGCGGTGTAGGGCGGGCGTGCCCATATACGCATTGTTAAACAGTGCTCGTTTTAAAAAGACTTGAATATCGCATTCCCAAGTGTAGCCAATGCCGCCGTGGGCCTGCACCGCCTCGCGGGCGACGTGTAAATAGCGCTCACAGAGGTGGGCCTTGGCCAGCGCCGCTTGCCGCGATGCCGCCTCTGGCTCTTTGTCAAAGGCGTAGGCCGCATGCCAGTAAAGACCGCGCATTGGCTCAACGTCTACGGCCATATTGGCGAGCTGATGTTTCAGCGCTTGGAACTTGCCGATGATTTGGCCAAATTGCTCACGGGTTTTAGCATAGTCTACCGCCATGTCGATTGCGCGACTGGCGCCGCCAAAGCTGTCGGCGGCGAGCAGAATCAGTGCGGTGTTGAGCACTTTCTCGGCGGCGTCGGCGCTGCTATTGGGCAGTAATTCCACGGTGCAGTTTGCAAAGTTCAGGCTCGCCAGCGGGCGGCTGCGGTCGGTGACGTCTTCTGGGCTGATGCTTAAACCGCTTGCGGATTTCTCGACGAGCGCAAACTGATTGTCAGCCAGTGCAATTACGATGAGGTCAGCGTGTTCAGCATAAGGTACGTGCTGCTTGCTGCCGTTAAGGCTGCTGCCGCTGAGTGTTAATTCTTCGCCAAACCATTGACCGGCTTCGGCGCTGGCAAAGCTGCCGAGAGCTTCGCCGCTGGCCAGTAGCGGTAGCCATTTTTCTTTCTGCTGTTGGCTACCTGCAAGAATCAGCGCCTGAGTGCAAAGGCTGTGAGCTAGCAGCGGGCCGGGGGCGGCGGCGTAGCCTAGGGTCTCGGCAATAATGGCCAAGTTCAGCAGCTCCATACCGAGACCGCCAAATGCTTCAGGCACGATCAGGGCGGGCACGCCCATGTCGATCAAACCCTGCCAAATCTCGGTGGGCAGATTTTGCGGTTCGTCGATATAGCGCTGTAGGCTGGTCGACTCACATTTTTTGTCGAGGAAACGTTTTACCGTGTCCTGAATTTCAAGTTGTTCTGCTGACAGTAAAAATTCCATGCGCGCTACTCCTGAGCATCGTCACGGGGCAGATCAAAGCCCCGTTCGGCGATGATATTGCGCTGAATATTTGAGGTGCCACCGGCAATGGCAACGCCGAGTGAACCAAAGAATTGGTTTAGCCATTTTTCGTGGCCTTCGGCGCGGCCTTTGATTGGTGGCATGGTAAGGGCGGCATCGCCAATTAAATCTTTGGCGAGGTCGGCGACCATATGACCAATATTGGTGTTAATCAGCTTGTTCATTAAGGTGATGCGGCCGGGGTTTTGCTTGGCCGCTGCCATCGACAGTTGGCGATAGCTAGAATACAAATGCGACTGCACATAGCCTTCTAAGCTCACTAAGCGGTCGCGAATCACTGGGTGCTCAATGGCCGGTACGCCTTGGTAATTAACGCCTTTGGCGAGGCTTAATAATTTTTCAAACAAACCGACCGAGGTTTGCGCGCCGCCAATAGAGCTGCGCTCGTGGGCGAGGGTGGCTTTTGATACTGTCCAACCTTGGCCGCGCTCGCCAACAATCCAGTCGGCGGGGGTGCGGGCGTCGTCAAAAAACACCTCGCAAAACTCCTTGCCGCCGGTGACCTGCTTGATTGGGCGAATGGTGACGCCCGGTGCTTTCAGGTCGATCAGCAAATAGGAAATGCCCGCGTGTTTGCCCGCGTCTGGCTCGGTGCGGGCTAGAACGAACATATACTGGGCGTATTGGGCTAAGGTGCTCCAGATTTTTTGGCCAGTGATTGACCATTCCAAACCGTTTTCGCCCTCGACAAGTTCAGCGCGGGTGCGCAGGGAGGCGAGGTCGGAACCGGCATTGGGTTCTGAATAACCCTGTGCCCAGTGATATTCACCGGTCAGGGTTTTGGCCACAAAGCGCTCTTTTTGCGCTTGGGTACCGCATTCCAATAAAGTGGGCACTAGCATCATATTGCCGATGCCGGGTGCTTCCATGGGGGCGCGGCGTTTGGAGAATTCATCGCGGATTATGGTGGCTTTTAAAATGTCGGCTTCCTGCTCGGCGCCGCCAAATTCCTTGGGCACACCGCGATACAAAAAGCCCGCTTCAATAGCCCGTTTGCGAAACCAAGCCTCTTTTTTAGGCCGCGGCCAATCAGCAGCACCTTCGCCTGCGCTTTCTGGTACTGGCCAATGGGCTTTTAAAAAGCTGATCACCGTTTGGCGAAAAGCTTCGTACTCCGCGTTGTAACTGAGATCCACTTCATCTCTCCAATAATTGCTTGGGAAAGGCCCTTAGGCCTTTTTAGCCGCCATCAATTCACGGTGGCGGGCCAGCATTTCTACAGCGCGACGCTTGGTCTCAGGCGCGGCTTCGGGCAGCATGACAATACCGTGTTCCTTGCTTGGCAGGGCAACAGTTGCGGTGCAGCGCACGGTTTCTTCGTCGCGCTGGTTAATCATGCTCACGCTGATGTCGACCAAGCACTGGCCGTTTTCAACGCGCTTGCCGGTGATTTCGCCTTTAACAAACTGGACGTCGCCCATGTAGTTAAATTTGCGAATCTCGTCGTACATGCTCACTACCCAGCCGTCGTCGCCAGCCCACTCTGCTAAATAGTGGTAAAGATAGTGTTCACGCATTACGCCATAATCGTAGGCGCGGGGGTTGCCGATGGCTTGTGCCCAGCTACTGTCCCAGTGCAGACGCTGCGCCACATCGGGCACGCCCATTTCGTTTTTCACGTAGAACGGTGCAATGCGCTGGCGGTTTTTGTGCCACATCCGACCAGTGCGAAGACCATAGGGTACCCAGCCATAACCGGCGGCGTGGAAGTTCACCACGTCGGTGACGGTGAGTGGGCCGCGCACGGAATCGGTGAGGGCGCCGCCTACGGCGACGTCTTCAAAAAAGAGTTTGTCGCCGCCGCGTGGATTGTCGTTGGCGTACAGCTCGTCAATGCGAACTAAATCGTCGTCGTTGTAGCTGGCTGGCTCAATACTGAGGTTCTTACCTTTTTCCCGCGCTTTTTTGCGCTCGGTCAAGATTAGGCGGTAGGTGTATTCGGCCACAACTTCGCCGCGCTGGTTCATTTTTACCGAGCGATTTAAGCGAGTGACTTTACGGCCCGCAAATTCAGACGGAGTGACTTCTAGATCAGTTTCACCGGAGAAACTGTAAATGGTGTCGCCGGGATACATTGGCTTGTAAAACTTCCACTCGCCACCAGAGATAAAGGCGTGAATGCCACGGAATACACTTTTGGTTTGGTCTTTGATCTCTTTGGGGATCGGGTCGCCCAGCATCGGCTTGTTGACAAAGCCCGACATAATTGGCGGCGCAAATACGCCACCCCAGCGGGTGCCTTCGGCGTAGTCTTCGTCGACGAACAGGGGGTTGTCGCTGCCGCAGCCCTGCGCGTAGGTGCGGATATTGTCTTCGGTAATTTTAGTGATCTGCTCTTTGTCGCGGCAGGCCAAATCGATACCGATTAATAGGCGAGCGCGCTCAATATCGTGATCGGTGAGTTCGTAGTTGGTGGCTTTTTCAAACTCGTCGCTGATTTTGTTTTCGGTCTTTTTCTCAGACATCTTTTATTCCTCTTTTAAATTCGGTGCTTACTTGCGAGTGTTTACGGCTTATTTGCCAGTAAAGACCGGCTCGCGTTTTTCGATAAATGCTTTGATCGCTTCGCGGTGATCGTCGGTCAGCGACGACAACACCATATTGGTGGCCTCCTGATCGAGCTGTTCACTGAGGCTGGCACTCACTGCCGCGTTCATATTCTGTTTCATTAATTGCAGGGTGATCGGTGGTGCGGCGGCCAGTTTGTTGGCCAGCGCCATGGTGTCGGCGTAGAGCTCTTCAGGTGCAGATACCTTCGTCACCATGCCGATGCGCAGGGCTTCGTCGGCGCTGACTTTTTCAGATAAATACATGAGTTCGCGGGCTTTGGCACTGCCGAGTAGGCGAGTTAAAAAGTAGCTGGCGCCGTAGTCGCCAGATAAACCGGCTTTGATAAACGAGGTCACAAACACTGCCTTTGATGAGGCGACCCGGAAATCGCAGGCACCGGCAAGGGCAAGGCCAACACTGGCGCTGGCACCATTGACCATGGCAATGGTCGGCTTGGGCATCTCGTATAAAATACGGGTAGTTTCCATATTGTCGCGCAGCCACTTGATGCGATTAACTAAAGTGTCTGCTGGACGATTGGCGCGGCGCTCGGCCGCCGCCGCTGCTTCTTCTGGGCTTAAGTCTTTTTTCTTTTCTGGCTTGCCGCCAATATCACCGCCCGCGCAAAAGGCTTTGCCTGCGCCAGTGACAATAACAACCCGCGCACGCTCATTACTGGCAGCTTCGCTCATCGCAGTGGTGAGCTGGCGCATCATGGGCGGGTTTAGGGCGTTGGCTTTGTCTGGCCGGTTTAAGGTCAGCGTTAAAATGCCATCTTCGAGTTGTTGTAATACCAGTTGCTCTGCCACGGTTTTAATCCCTTGTTGCGTCGTCGAGGAATAAGTTTTTAACGGCGTGTTTTGATATTTTCATTGAAGGCGTGCGGGGCATGTCCTCTACCACTTTAATATCGCTTGGTACTTGATACGAGGTTAGCTTGGATTTGAGGAAGGTTTTGACCTGGTTCAAATCTATTTCGGTAACGCCGTGATGCAGCTGAATGGCGGCTACGGGGATTTGCCCAAGACGTTCATCCGGTATACCTACCACACAGGCGTACTTGATTTTCTCGTGGCTGCGCAGCACGTTTACGACGTCGTCGGGTAGAATTTTGAAGCCGCCGCGAATAATGGCATCGTCGGCGCGGCCGCGAATATAAAGAAAACCGTCGTCATCAATTTCGGCGAGGTCAGTGGTGCGAGTCCACTCTTTACTGCCAATTTGCGTGGATATTACTTCAAGTACGCCGACGCTATTCGAGGGCAGTACTTCGCCGGTTTCGGCGTTCACTACGCGAATTTTTGTACCGGGCTGGGCTAGGCCTACGGAGCCGCGCTTTTGCTTGGCGAATTTTTTATGGTCGCCAATAGTCCAGCCAGCAACCGCGCCAGCGAACTCGGTGGCGCCATAGGAGTCGAGTAAGGCCACGCCGTATTTGTCTTCAAAGGCTTCTTGCAGGCTTGGTGGTAGTGGTGCGCTGCCGGTGCGTATAGCGAGTAGGCAGCTGAGTTCTTCTACCGGTACGTCGGCATCCATAATCATGCGCAGGGCAGTAGGTGGCAACGAAATTAATTTTGGCTGATAGGCAGCAAGTGCGCGACGGACTTCAGCAACGCTGAATTTTTCAAGAATCACGATAGGGCGGGCTTGGATTACTGCCGCCATGGCTGCGAACATGCCGCCTATATGAACCAGTGGCGTGGTCAGTACTGCTGGCGTGCTCTTTAGGCGAATTTCTTCAATCTCGGCATGACTGCTGTAGTGCCCTGGCGTGCCCATTAGCGAGAGTGTAAAACTAGAATAGGGCAGTTCGATCCGTTTAGCAGGCCCAGTGGTGCCGCTGGTCAGCATGAGGATGGCGGTGTTTGGCAGCGCTGGGTGGTAATCTTTTACTGTTGGCGCACTGTCGGCATTAATTGGCGTGATATTGAGGTGTTGGTCGGCATGCATCTCTAAAAGCAGCGAACCGCTGTCGTTGGCGGCGGCGTGTAATTCAGTGTGCACTAAGTCGTCGCGATCACAAACGACAACTTTGAGATTTAATTGGCGAATATCTTGAGCGACTTTTTCTGGGCTTTGAAAAGGGTTGATCGTGGCAATACAGCGTCGTGAGGCCAACACTTGCATTAGGGTTGCGACATGAGCCGGGCGATTACGTAAAAGCACACCGACAACATCACCTTCACTTAAACCAGCTTTTTCTAGGCATTCTTCTAGACTGGACATGGCATCTTTAATGTCCTGCCAGCTGAACCATTGTCCCTGAAATTCTAAAGCCTCGCTGCTAGGAGATAGCGCTAATACTTGATTGATGCGATCTATAAGGCTCGGTTGCATGAGCTTGAATCCTGTTGTGATGACTGTAGATTGCCCACGGCGTTTGGCTGGCGGCATTAAAATTATATCGGTGGCGCATAAGTCGCCTTAATTGTATTAATCATAGCAATCGTATACATGATTAACAAGAGGCGTTTTGGTCTAGCTTAGAGCTAGTTTTAAAATGCGTTGGTTTGCCTACAGAAATAAAATGATATATATGATTAAATACCGTTATTAGTAGTTGCGCCCCGCTTCTGTTGAGTAGGGGTAATAGGAAGAAGTGCAGACATGATTGAAATTGCAGATGTAACTAGCCGTACTGGTGAACTGAGTAAGGGTAAAAATAGTCGCGGCGCTAAGCGGTTTAAGGTGCCTAAGGCTTCTGAACTGCTGGCTGGCAATATTCGCGACCAGATTATACGGGGCAAGCTTAGGGATGGTGATCAGCTGCCCGCTGAAGCTAACCTCATGGAGCAGTTTGATGTTTCTCGCCCCACGATTCGTGAGGCGTACCGTATTTTAGAGGCGCAGCAGCTGGTATCAGTAACTCGCGGCGCCAAAGGTGGTGCGGTAGTGCATGCGCCGAGCCCAGACCTGATTGCGGAAAATACCTTAATGGTGTTGCAGTCTCAGGGCGTGACCGTTGCTGAAGTCTATTTGGCGCGCAATGCTTCTGAGCCTGCCTTGGTGCGTTTGGTGGTCAATAATGCTCAGGAGACCGCACCGCCGAAGTTGCGGGCTTGCTTGGCTGCTGAAGAGGCCGCTTTGCTCAAAGACCCTCAGGCGTTTTCGCGGGCTCTTGCCGATTTTCACAGTACCTTGGTTGACCTTGCGGGTAATCGTCCTCTTGGCCTTATGTATAGCGCTATTTCCTCGATTATCTCTGCACATCAAGCCATCGTCGCCGAAGTTAAGTGGCGCAATAAGGAGGCAGGTCAAAAGACTCTTGCTGCCGGTCTGCGCTCACAGGCAAAGCTGATTGATTTGATCGAAGCGGGCGAGGCAGACAAGGCGGTGGCACACTGGCGCAGCCATAATGAAGCCGCCTATCTCATGTGGATATCTGGCTACGAAGACACCACCATACTGGAAGTGCTCAGTCGCAATAGCTAGTTAATGGTCTTTAATTGATCGACGGGGCTTGTGCTAAGCCCCTAATCTTAAGCTCTACGCTTAGCTCTCAAAGCAATCCCCCCTGTATAGCAACCCCTAAAGCACAGCTCCCCCGAAAACCTCCGGCACCGCAAAAGCACGACATTAAAACGTCTTATCTGGCGCCGCTGCACCTGTCGATACTGGCTGTTGCCGCCTAAACCTTGTCTTGGCAGCATTTTAAGACCCGTGATTCGAGCGTGCTTAATCATCTGTATCTTTACAACAATTAAATAATATGTCTCAATGTGTGCGACTAAATTATTAATTGTTTCATTTTGATATGTGAGAGGCTCTGCCATGAGTAGTAATACCCTGAAGGTTGGCGACGTCGACCTAGCTAATCCTGAGATTTTTGAAAAGGCTGTTCCCCATGAATACTTTGCGCTGCTGCGCAAGGAGGCGCCGATTACGTGGCAGCCGCAGCCAGATGAGGAGAACGGCGGCTTTTGGAATATCACTCGCTATGCAGACATTGAAGAAATTGAAAAGAACGTTGAGGTTTTTACCAGCCGCTGCGATATCAGTCCGATGCCAGTGCCGCAGTCGACCTTAGAAAATACCATTGATCACTCGATTATTATGAGTGATCCACCGCGCCACACCTTTTTGCGTCAGGCGATAATGAAAGCCTTTACGCCCAAAGCGATTAAAAAGCTTGAGGAGACGATACAAACCTGTGCGGTAGATGCGATGAACGCGATTATCGACAAGGGTGAGTGTGATCTCCACGACATGGCAGCTTATACGCCGATTGAAGTGGTTGCGGAAATTCTTGGTGTGCCCGCCCACGACCGACAAAAATTGTTTGATTGGGCCAATGCCATGTTTGGCAGCAGTGACCCAGAGCTGTCTGATCCCCAGCGCAATATGATGGGCGCGTTTCAAATGTTTTCCTATGCACGCCGTTTGGGCATGGCGCGTCGGGCTAATCCTAGCGACGATGTATTTAGTATGCTTTCTGCTGCAGAGGAAGATGGCGAGCAGCTTAGTGACATCGACCTTGGTGCGACGTTTATCGTACTGGCCACGGCGGGTAACGAGACGACGCGCACTCAATTTTTGCAGGGCGCGCTACTGCTCATTGAGCATCCTGAAGTGGCGGCGCAACTGCGGGAAGATCCATCGCTGATGAACAATGCGCTTGAAGAAATGCTGCGCTTGACCACCCCAGCGATGTGTTTTGCGCGGCGCGCGACTCGGGATCATGTGGTTAATGGCCAGTTGATTCAGGCTGGTGAAAAAGTCTTGATGTGGTATGTCTCGGGCAATCGCGACGAGGCGGTATTTGACGATCCAGATACCTTTAATATCTTCCGCAAAAATGCCAATAAACATTTATCCTTTGGCGCGACTGGGGCTATTCATCGCTGCTTGGGCGCGAATTTGGCTCGCACCGAATTGCGCGCCATGTTGCAGCAGCTGGTGACCCGTCTCCCAGATGTACAGCTGGGTGGCAAGGTTGATCGTCTGCGCAGTAATTTCACCAACGGTATCAAGCGTATGCCGGTAAAATTCAGTATAGCCCAGCCCACGGCAGATGCATCTCATGTCACAATGTATGCCTCCGGCTACGAGGCGGCCTTGAAGCAGGGCGCCAATGCCGCCGAGCCAGAAGTGGTATTGCAGGCCAGTGAGGGGCACGGGATTGAGCTGGTGCATCTTGCCAAGGTGGTGTTGGAGCTGGGCGTACCGATCATTATTCCTGAGGGGCCGCGGGGTACTCGCTTGATGGTTGATGTTACTAAGGCGAGCTGGGATGGCGCGCGACTTAAAGCGGTTGGCGCGCCATGCCCGGCAGGGGATTGGGCGACGGTGAGTGCCGACGGCACGCTGATGATTGATGTGCGGGCGACAATTGAGACCCATGACGGCGCGACCATTTTTATTAGTTACGAAGGGCGCTCGGATTATTCAAAAGGCGGTACGGCGCCGATTATTATTACGCCAAAGTTTGAAACGGCAGATCCACGCTATATGTGGCTAAACAAGGTGCAGGCGGTGGGGCGTGGTCATGCGGAAGGCATGAGTAAACTCATTTATGATGTTTACGAAGTTCGTTGAACGATTAAAGAAAAACAAGGGGCGGTAATGAAGGTAGTTGGAGCAATCCCGCGCAGCGACGAGGGGCTGGATAAGGTCTTGATCGCGGCGGCGCGGGCGGTGGCTCGCCTTGGCGTATACAAGGTGGCGATGGACGATATTGCCGCCGAGGCCGAGATGTCGCGGGCCACACTGTATCGGCGCTTCGGCAGTCGCGACGCCATTATTGCCGCCTTGATTTCTGAGCAGGCGCGGCCTTTTGTTGAAGATGCAATACGTCTGTCGGCGGGCGCTGAGAGTTTTGCGGAGCAGATGGAGATTAACACCGTGCAGGCGGTGTTGAATATCAATCAGTATAAGGCGCTCGCGGCTATTTTTGCCCATGGCAATGATCCTCAGAATTTGCGCCTTATTCGACCTGTTTACCGCGAGTTGGTGATGGTGATTTTGATTCCATCGCTGGAGGCGGCGCGGGAATCTGGTGAGCTTCGTGATGGTCTCGACAACGAGGAAGTCGCCGAGTGGTTGATGCGCGAGTTTTTGTTATTGGTTTCTGAGGGCGACTGGACCGAGCATCGCCTGCGGCGGCGAGTGCGGCAATTTTTATTGCCGGTGCTTTTGAAGGATAATCTCGATAATGATCTTGGCGTTGCTGCCACCAAACAGCCTGCGGAACAGCGTTTAGATAATATGGAGAAGCGGCTGAGTGAGATTCAGCAGGCCGTGGCCATGATTAGTCACAGCCTGTTGGATAAATAGCATCGATGCCGGTGTTTGCGGGTAAATGGCTGGTAGCTATTTACCTTAGCCACCTTGCCGCGGTTGCCTGGATTCTAGGCGCATCGTTGTCGGATTTTTACATAGAGGGATAGCAATACCGCTCATGGTATTTAATACAGCTCCGGATATGAAGTTGGCGCATAGTCTCGCCAAGCAAATTACGCGAGACATTGTTGCTGGCGGGCTCTCGGCCGATCAGCTGCTTGGTCGCGAGGCCGACCTTCGCGCTCGATATTCGGTTAGTAGAGATACCTTTCGCGAGGCCTTGCGCCAATTAGAGTGGCTCGGTATTACGCGATCGCAGCGCGGAATTAATGGTGGAATATACGTGCAAGCGCCCAAGCAGTCGCTGGTGGTGAATTTGCTCCGAGATTATTTTGATTTTTCCCAAGCCGACTTTAGTGATCTGCTAAAGGTGCGAGCGGTACTCGAACAAGATTTAGTGCGGGTGGCGCTGCAGAAATTGGACGACCGCGACATTGTTAAATTGCGGATCTTGCAGGGCCAATACCAGCAGGGAATGCCGCGAGAGCAATTTGTTGTTTTATTATTTGGTTTTTATCGGCAGTTAATGGATATTGCTGATAACGACGTTGTTACCTTATGTTTGATGCCTTTAATTTTTGTCACTGTTGATTTGGTCAATTTCGAAAAGCTGAGTGACGAGGAGTTTGCCCTTAATAGTGCCTTGGCGTGGTCGAAACTCAGTTTATTGCTGAATGAAATTATTGCGGGTAATAGCGCAATAGCGAGTACGCACCTCCAAGGGTTTTTGGATTTCACGGCTGAATCGGTGGCCAGTCAAATAGCAACGTTGCACAGTGTGTCGGCCTATCCAGATTGGTTTGATGACAGCCATAGTAAGCTGGCAGAAGGCTTGATTTACCGGATACATCGCGATATCCGTGATACTGGCTGTGAAAATGGCGAGCGCCTGGGAACAGAAACTGAGCTCATGAACCGCTATGCGGTAAGCCGAAGTACCTTTCGCGAAGCGTGTCGGGTGTTGGAAACAGTGGGTTTGGTTTATATGCAAAAAGGGCGCGATGGCGGCCTTAGAGTAGGACAGCCAAAGCCTGATAATGCGATATCGGCGGTGGTGTATTACTTGAATGCGACCGCAGCGCCTTATGCCGATATTGCCGCAGTGCGCGCTGCGGTTGAGCTTGCAGCTATACCCCTCGCTGCAGAAATGCTGACTGAAGATGACGCTAAGTCTTTGTCAGTTTTGATTGAAACCCAACAGGCGTTAGTTGGCGAGGCGAGTTTTACCAGTGCGGCGATGGCCACCCAAAAAGCGATTAACCATCTGGGTGGCAATACCATACTTAACTTCTATTACGATGCCTTGCTAGACAGTATTTATCTCACTGAGCAGGGTAAGCAGGCCTTGGCCAAGTTAGCAAAATATGCCGAGCCAATCACGGCGAGCCAGTCTGCTATCGTCGACGCGGTGCTACACCGCGACCCCGCGCTAGCGCGGCGCAGGGTCTTGCAACACCACAACATAATTGAAAAATATATAGCGGGTGTGTAGCTCGCGCTACAGCATTTTGTCCACAAATTTTTGTTTTTTATCGGTAGATGGTGGCGCTAAATATTTGCCAACGCTCAGTAATCCTTGGTGATAAACCGCTTTTTTGTGGCTGAATTGTAAGAAGCCATGGTGACCGTGGTAAGAGCCCATGCCGCTGTTGCCAACACCCGCTAGAGGAAGATCTGGGCAGGTAATGTGTTGCGCTACATCATTGATTGTTACCCCGCCAGAGCAGGTGTTCTGCAGTAAGTTTTGAATATTGGTTTTGTCATTGCTGAAGCAGTACAGCGCCAGCGGCCGGTGTTTGCTGTTGACGTAGCGCACGGTTTCATTGAAATCGCGATACGTTTTAATTACCAGTATTGGGCCAAACAGTTCATCGTTAATTACTCTTAAGCTTTCGTCGGGGTTGATCACAAAGCGGAAGGGCATCTTTCGTGGGCTATTGCTAAAGTCTTCGTTGGCGGGGTTGAAATCTTCAACTCGGCAGCCGGCGGCTTTTGCCTCGTCGATATACCCTTGTAAACGGTCGTAGTGGCGCTGGTTAATAATCGAGGTGACGTCTTCATTGTTAGCGATTGAGTTGAAAAAACCGCCAAGCGTAGCCGTCGCTGCACTGAGGAATTCCTCTAGCTTAGTTTCTGGCAGTAACACGTAATCCGGTGACAAGCAGAGCTGCCCAGAATTCATCACCTTCATGGTCATGGTACGTTGCGCAGCTTGCTGGATGTTGGCGCTTTGATCGACGATAACTGGACATTTGCCACCGAGTTCTAAGGTCAGTGGTACAAGGTTTTGCGCGGCAGCAGCCATGACCGATTTGGCAATTTCTGGTCCGCCAGTGTAGACCAAGTGATCGAAGGCAAGCTTAGAGAACTCAATGGCGGTGTTTACGTCGCCATTTACCACGGTCATCTCAGTGGGGTCGAAACCATCTGCGACCATGGTGCTTATGACCTCAGATGTAGCTGGTGTTAAATCTGAAGGTTTAAGCATAACCCGATTGCCGGCGGCAATAGCACCTATAGCAGGCGAAAACGCTAAGTGCGCGGGAAAATTCCACGGCGACATATTGCCTATCACACCGAGTGGCTGGTAGTGAATCTGTGCTTTAGAGCCCATTATATTCATGGGGAAGGGCACTTTGCGGTTTTCGGGGCGCATCCATTTTTTGACTTCTTTTTGAGTTTCTTTGGCTTCGCGGCTACTGGCGAGTACGTCGGTGATGGTTGACTGGAAGCGGCTGCGGTGGCCGAAATCATGGGATAAGGCTTCAATTAATTGATCTTTGTAGCGCAGGTGAATGTCGGCGATGCGCGCGAGGCGGTCGATTCTGATGGCTGCGTCGGGAAAGCCGTCTTTCATAAAGCTATCGCGTTGCGATTGCAGCAGTTCTTGTAATGGCATGGCGCTGTCTTTGTGTGGCTGGTTCATAAGTCGGTACTCATTGTCGTCGTTGTTAGGGGCTTAGGCTTGGTTTACAGATAACGGAGCTTGTCTAATATTTGGTCAAGCTTGGTGTTGATATCGTCAGTCTTGGCGGCGACCGCCGTGTTGGGTCTGAGGGCATCTACGATAAAAATTTGTATATAACGATCCAGTGGCTCGCTCGCGAAACTAGGGGGGAGTGGAATGCTCATCAGCGTCCACATTTGTCTTAGTATCCAGTCGGCGATTTCATCGCTGTGCAGGTCTTGGCGGAGCCCACCTTGTTGTTGGCAGCGCAGCATAAAAGGCGATACCACGCCAAGAATGGCGGCGAGCCCCTTGCCGTCTTCCTTGTGCATCAATTTCACCGCGTGGGTGATGTTTTTTTCATCCCAGGGTAAATAGCGGCGCGACTGGGCGATGCTGGCGACTTGCTTGCTGAACTCAAAAAGACGCTGTTCGGGGGCTTCAATGGCCTCTACGTCGGCAATAATGTCTTTGAGTATATTGGCCCACATGCTTGCGACTAAGCACGAGAACATGTCGTCGAGATTTTTGAACTCTCGATAAAATGAGGTGCGCGATACCCCTGCCGATTGGCACAGTGCATTGATCTGGGCATCTGCCAGGCTATGGTTTTTTAGGTAGTGCTCAGCCGTAGCGAGGATTTTTATACGAAGACTGCTCATGCTATTAGGGCTTCTCTTTTTGACTTTGGCCGTAAGCGAAATGACGCGCTTGGCATTAAATTTGATCGCTGGGAATAGTTTGCACTGCTTTGTTGCGCTGAGTTTTGCTGTTTAGGCCTGTGCATACGATTTTAAGGTTCATATATTATTATATGTCTCATTATATGGTAACAATAGTTGAAAAGTGTAATAAATTTCAATATGGATACTGGGTGTGGTTGGTTTATGGCTGTAATAATAAAATATATACCATTATAAATCAGTATCTTATAGTAATTGTTTAATTGATATATAGGATTACTTTACAGTATCCTGAAAATGGCGTTATAGTATGCTTATTGATAGTGCTTCGACTTTTTCCTCATATTTTGTGAGGTTTTAGCCACAATTACTCACTTTTTCATGAGTGTTGCGCAGTTGTCGCGCACTGCTGCTTCGGCTTTGTAAATACAGTAGTCGTATTTTTATGCTCCTGTGTTCGGTTAGTGCTTGAGGTTTTCGGTCCAATAATAATAGGAGGTATGGGAATGCGATTGGCATGGCTGATGGCGCTTAGCTCGGTGGTTTGTGTTGATGCAGCGCTAGCACTGGACGGAGAGCGCAAACGTAGCTCACTAATCGAAGAGGTTGTGGTTACGGCTCAAAAAAGAGAACAGTCAGCTGAAGACGTTGGTATTGCTATTTCGGCATTTAGTGACGACACCCTCAAAGCCCTAGGCATCACTGATACCGCTGATTTGACTAACCTAGTGGCTGGGTTTTCCTACACCGACAGCGGCTTCTCGATTCCGGTGTATACCTTGCGTGGTGTTGGATTTAATGAGATTAGTCAGACCGCGACTTCTGCTGTTGGTGTGTATATTGATGAAGTGAATATACCTTTCCCTGTAATGACCAAGGGTGCAAACCTAGATTTAGAGCGGGTCGAGGTATTGAAGGGGCCTCAGGGTACCTTATACGGCCGCAACACTACCGGCGGCGCAGTAAACTATATTAGTAAAAAGCCTGGTGAAGAGTTTGAGGCCGGTATTTCCGCGAGCTATCAAAAATACAGTCAGTCAGATCTTGAGGCGTATGTGAGCGGGCCGCTCAGCGACACTCTTGGGGCGCGCTTTGCAGTGCGTGATATTCGCAGCAGCGAAGGCTGGCAATACGACTATACGCGGCCGGGTGCCGAGTTGGGTGAGGTGGATAAGCAATCCGCGAGATTCTTACTCGTGTGGGACGCGGATGAAGACGTTTCTATACAGTGGTCGGTAGACGGCTGGCGTGACCGGGGCGAGCCGCAGTCACCACAATATTTTCAGTTTAAGAATTTTTCTGCCTTGCCCGCTGCTGAGGCTTCAGAAAATGTCCAAAACCACCCTACTGCACCGGAAGGTGACGCACGCGCCACAGCGTATAATCCCGAGCGCGAGTTGGGCTTGGATCAGAATTATATTGCTACCTCTGTTCGCACCGATTGGCAATTTAGTGAATCTACTACATTCACATCGATCTTAGCCTTGCAGCGCTTTGACGGTAACGACAGTTATAACAATGACGGCCTCAATGTAAGCGACCTCGATTACGATACGGCAACGGATACCACTGCGTGGAATGCAGAGTTTCGCTTTTCCGGTTACGCCTTTGACGACAGCGTGCAATGGGTCGCGGGCTATTTTTACAGTGGTGATGAGCTTGAGGATACCCGCTTTACTTATCCCACCGAATCCAGCGGTGGTTATGGCGGGATTTTCGTCCGTCAAGTAGATCTGTACTCCAAGCAAGACGCTGAAAGTCATGCGCTTTTTGGACAAGCCGAATGGCAGGCCAGTGAAGAATTTAAATACACCCTTGGTTTGCGCTATACCAGCGATTCCCGAGAATATGATGCATGTACCCGCGATGCTGACGGTACCACCGCGTCATTGTTTCAGGCGGTTGGGGCTTTGCAGCGCGCGGGTCTTGGCGATGTGTTCTCGCTACTGACCAGTGATCAGGTTAGCCAAGTAGGGCAGGTGGTTGCGGGTCTGTTGCCCATAACGGCGTTGAGCGAACCTATTGGTCAGGCGCTGGTAGCTGCTGCAAATGCGGGTTTACTGGATTTGACGGGCGACCTCTCGGGCGGACCGGGTGTTGGTGATTGTGTAACATTGAATAGCGAAACCAATGAGTCCGGTATGGTTCGGGGAGGCTTGGATGAAGATAATATCTCTGGCCGTATTGCAGTAGATTGGACTCCCAGCGATGCGATGTTGTTTTATGCTTCATACAGTATTGGCTATAAAGCAGGTAGTTACCCCTCGTTATTGTCCGCAACGGATGAACAATATACTCCTGTTACTCAGGAGCGTATTGAAGCTTTTGAGCTTGGTATGAAGGCTCAGTGGTATGACGGGCTGTTAAAATTGAACGGTTCATTATTTCGTTATAACTACCAAGACAAGCAGCTATTTACTGTATTTAAGGACCCTATTTTTGGCGCCATTCAACGTCTAGATAATGTGCCTGAGTCAATAGTGCAAGGACTAGAGCTAGAAGTTCAGGCGGCGCCATTTGGTGGGCTGTTTACTTCCATAGGCTTTTCTCTGCTAGATACCGAAGTTAAAAATTACGAGGGTATTGATATCAATGGCGATGAGCAGGATTTCTCTGGTAATGAGCTTGATTATGCGTCGCCAATGGAAGTGACCGCTGTAGTCAATTATGAGTGGCCTGTGCTGAGTGATTACTCTGCGAGTATCGGCTTCGATGGTAAGTATTCTGATGCCGCTCAGGGCGACCTGTCTAATGATCCCATTACCGTTCGGCCCAGCTATTTTATTCTCAATGCCAGAGTTGGCTTCAGCCCTTACGATGGCCCGTGGAATATCCAAGCTTACGTGCGAAACCTAACGGATGAAGTGTATTTCAATTCAACCCAATTCCAGCCAGATGTGTTTGTGCGTTATACCGGTAGGCCGCGGGTTTACGGAATGCGGCTGGATTACGAGTTTTAGCGGTGCTCCCAGTAGGGGGCTCATTGCGCTGCGAAGGAGTTTCCTTCGCAGCTTTTTTGCAAAATATTGAGGTAGTTAAAAGTGAAGACAGCATTAATTACAGGTGGTGGTAGCGGAATCGGCCGTCAGTTTTGTCGTTTGTTTGCAGCGGATGCTTACCGCTTGGTGGTATTTAGTCTAATGCAAGACGAACTGGACGATTTGGCGCTTGAGTTGCAGCGGGATTTTCCGAATATTGAGACGGTACTTGTTCAGAAAGATGTTGCCCAAGATGGCGCTGCCGAGGAGATGCTAGCGTATTGTGAGCAAAAAAACTTGAGCATTGATGTGCTGGTAAATAATGCGGGCTTCTGTGTATTTGGCGACCACGTCGCAGTAGACGGCAAGCGTCTAGAAAGTATGTTAAAGCTCAATGTGGTTGGTTTGAGCCAAATGTGCCGAGTATTTGGTGAGGATATGAAGCGCCGTGGTAGCGGCAAAATTCTCAATATTGGTTCTATGGCTGGCTATATTCCAACTGTTGGCATGGCAGCTTACTGTGCGTCTAAAGCCTATGTTAATAATTTTAGCTCGGGTATAGCTGCCGAGTTGGCAGACTATGGTGTGCAGGTTAGTGTGCTGTGCCCACCCGCTACCCAGAGTAAATTCATGGCGACCGCCAAGGGTGACGACGATACAGGCAAAGCGGTAGAAAAATTTGTGTCGGGAAAAATGTTTACTGCTGAAGATGTTGCCAAAGCGGGTTACAAGGGGCTAATGGCGGGTAAACGCCGTATTTCGGTAACGCCAATGCTGCGCATCTCTATGTTTATGATGCAGCTCTTTTCGCCAGATATGTTGGCCAATCTCACGCTTAAGCAGGTGAAAAAACTTAAAGCAGCCTAGTTTATTCTGCGCTCAATGTACTTAGGAGTGATTGCGTGTGACCTATAAAAATAATGCCTTATTAGATGCCTCGCTAATGCTTGGTCGCGCAGCAACAAGCGTGTCGCCGTGGGTGCCCAGTGTAGGGCCAATGCGGGCCAAAGATATTAAAAAGTCTTGGCTGCAAAAACAACTTGCCAGCGGTTTTGCTGGTGCAGAGCTATTGTCGACGTCGCTTATTGGTGGTGACTTTGGTACCACCGACCGTCAGCGTTTGGGTTTGGAGTGGAATGAGATTGGTAAACGGGCCGGGTTGCCCAGCGTGGTTTTTGTTAAGTCGACGCCCAAAACGGCAAGCAGTCGACTTATGGTTGGGCCGCTTAAAATGGCGTCGAATGAGGTGCAGTTTTATCGCACCGCGCGGCATTTTCTTGGCGATGAGGCGCCAAAGGTCTACGCGTCAAATATTGGCTTGGGTGCGCGTTTTTTACTGGTATTAGAGGATTTATCTGAGCGCGGTTGTCAAACTTTTAGCTTGGCTGACGAGGCGCCGTTGTCGCATTTGCGCGGCATGATGATCGCGTTAGCAAGTCTGCATGCGGCATTCTGGGAGTCGCCAAAACTCGATAATGAGTTGGCTTGGCTCGACCGCGAGCGTTCTCGGCCGGGCTTTAAAATGATGATGGCGGTTCATCGGCGTTTCCGGCAGCGTTTTATTAATGGCAAAGAACTGGCCGCCAAGGAAGTTTGTCAGTTGGCGGACGTGTTGACCGAATACGAAGACGAGGTCATTAGTGTTCGTGAGCAAGGGCCCCATACTTTGGTTCATGGTGATACCCATCTTGGTAATACTTATATTCTGAACGATGGCCGCAGTGGTTTGCTGGATTGGCAGATCGCACATCGGGGCCAGGGCCTGCGCGAAGTTGCCTATTTTATGGGAACCGGGGCGCCAATTGAGTTGCGGCGTCAGCACGAGAAAGATTTATTAGCCCTCTACATTGAGACGCTGCGCGAGAAGGGCGTGGTTATTGATCTGGATTTAGACGAAGCATTTGATATTTATCGTTTCTGGTTAGCTTATGGCTGGGATGCGGTTCAGCTAACACGCAACTGGGAAGGCTTGCAGAGCAGAGAAAGTATGGATCGTAGCTGGGAGCGTATTAATGCTGCGGTTGAGGATTTAGATGTTGCTGCTGCCGTTAAACAGCGGGTTTTAAAGGCTAGGTAGTGTTGTCTTAAAATTAAGATACATTAATATATCTAGATACACTATTGTATTTGAAGTTGCTTTTCACCTATATTGAGCTGGACAGCTCGTAAGCAGTTGCGGCTACCCTAAATTACAATAATTGCTCGGAAGGTCAGTTTATGTTCCCTTTTAAATCGAAATCACCAAGCGTGGCACCGCCGCATATTGCTGCTGGTCTTATTCATGATTTCGATATATTTAGTGACTCAGCCCGTGGCGGCGATGTTCATGCTAGTCATAAAGCCTTGCACGACAGCGCGCCTGATATTTTTTACACGCCCCGTAATGGCGGTCACTGGATTGCGACGCGGATGGATGACGTTCGTGAAATTATGCTCAGTCCAGAGTTGTTTTCGAGCAGTAAAGCGCCGTTTTCTCCCGATGTTGCCAAACTCGGTTTGTCGTTGCCACCGCAGGATATGGATCGCCCCGATCACGCCCATTACCGCATGTTACTGATGAAATTCCTGTCGCCGCAGAAGGTAGTGCAGTTAGAGAGTCAGATTCGTGAACTGGCGATTGGCTTGATCGAAGATGTTAAGCCCAAGGGGGCTTGTGAGTTTATGTCTGCGGTGTCGGTGCCGATTCCGGTCAAAACCTTTATGGGCTTGATGCACATGGACCAGTCTCGCTACGAGGAGTTCGTTAGTTGGGCCAATGGCATTTTGGCTTCTGACACCATGCTAAAGCGCCTGCCGCCCTTTGTACGTATGCGTTTTTACCTTAAATCATTGATCCGTCAGCGCATTAAAAACCCATCTGACGATCCAATCAGTATATTGCTTGCCTCTGAAGTAAGTGGTGAAAAACTCAGTCACAAGCGTGTGTTGGAAATGTGCAATCTGCTGTTTTTGGCGGGGTTAGATACAGTCACTAATGCGATGACTTTTTCGATTCGGCACTTGGCTGAAAATCCTGAATTTCAGCAGCAACTTCGCGACAAGCCCGAGTTAATTCCCAGCGCGATTGAAGAGTTGTTGCGACGTTATTCGTTTCCAAATATTCCGCGCCGCGTGGCGCGCGACGTGGAATTTAAGGGCGTGCAGATGCGTGCTGGCGATCGAATTATCTGCAGTCTAGCGGCAGCAAATAACGATGAGCGCGTTTTGGAAAATCCGAGCTTAGTGGATTTAGAACGTCCAAAATTTCGTCACATGGCCTTTAATGGTGGCCCCCATAATTGTGCAGGAGCAACCCTGGCGCGCTTGGAATTGCGGGTTTTCTTGGAAGAGTGGCTAGTGCGTATGCCCCCATTTTCTGTTGAAGAAGGGTTTACACCGAAAGTGCGCGGCGGTGCTGTGATGGCAATGGAAAGTTTGCAGCTACGTTGGTAGCAATTAGCAAAAATCATTAAGAACAATTATTCGGTAAACATATTGGTCGATACATTCATTCATGTTGACCACACATTTTGTGAGGAGAAGAGTTATGAGTTTTAGTGGAAAAGTTGCAGTTATTACCGGTGCCGCGCAGGGTATGGGCGCCGCTTATGCACGATTACTTAGTCAGCGTGATGTTGCCGTTGTTGTGGCTGATATTAATCTTGAGCTAGCCGAGTCGGTTGCGGCGAGTATTACCGCTACTGGCGGTAAGGCGGTTGCGGTGAAGGTTGACGTAGGCTCACCTGAATCCTGCAAGGAGTGCATTGCTGCGGCAGTGAAGGTCTTTGGTCAGCTAAACTTTTTGGTCAATAATGCGGGCTTGTTAAGCGCTGCGCTTATGCCGCCTTTGCAGGACCTTTCTGTAGATGACTATCAGCGTGTTATGTCAGTCAATATGCACAGTGTTTTGTATATGACTCAGGCAGCAGTACCTGAGATGAGAAAGCAGGGCGGTGGCGCGATTGTGAATACCTCGTCTATTGGTAGCTGGCAGGCAACGGGCATTTACTCGGTTTCTAAAGCGGGCGTGAATACACTGTCGGTAAACTTGGCGCATTCCCTCGCCGTCGACAATATTCGCGTTAACGCGATCGCACCCGGTACAGTCGACACCGAAGGCATGAAGCCGATTATGTCGGTCGAGCAAATGGCGCAGTGGGCCAAGATGTCTGGTCAAGCAACAGGCCAAGTGGCTGGCCCTGAGCTGATCGCTCAAGTCGGTGTATTCCTGCTCAGCGACGAGGCGGCCTTTGTGAATGGCCAGGTTTTCCCGGTCGATGGCGGTACGGTCATTCGAATCTAAGCTACGAACTTAAAGAGAAAATATTATGACTATCGAATTTGATTCAACCTGCCCCAAGGGCTGCTTGTTAATTGGCGACAAAGTAATTGAAAAAGCCTCTGGCGGTGTGTACACACATATCAATCCGGCCACCGGTTTGGCCCAGGCAGAGATACCGCTGGCGGGTGCAAGCGAGACCGAGGATGCTGTGGCTGCGGCCTCGGCTGCCTTTAAGCTTTGGCGTCAGATGCCGGGGCGCGAACGGGGTGCTTTACTGGCGCGTTTGGCAGATCTGATTAAAGAGAATGCCAGTGAATTTCAGCGTTTAGCTGTGCTTGAAGGCGGCACGCCATTCAGTATTGCCGCAAGCGGGGCGGGCATCGCCGAGGAGTGGACACGTTATTACGCAGGTTGGGCCGACAAAATTGACGGCCAGGTTGTGAGCAGCTTTCCTAGTGATGAGTTTATTTACACCTTACCGGAGCCCTACGGTGTTATTGGCATAGTTATTACTTGGAATGGCCCGCTTATCAGCTTGGGTATGAAGGTGATTCCCGCTCTCGCCGCAGGTAATACAGTTGTGGTTAAGCCCGCAGAACAGACTCCGTTTGTTGCAGCGCTGTTTGGCCAATTGGCCCTGCAAGCCGGTATTCCACCGGGCGTTATTAATATATTGCCCGGTGCAGTAGAGTCTGCCCAGACCTTGATTGCCCATCCCGATGTGCAGAAAGTCAGCTTTACCGGTGGGCCAGTTACCGCGCGCAAGATACTGCATCAATGTGCCGAACTACTTAAACCGTCGGTGATGGAGTTGGGTGGTAAGTCGGCCAATATCGTATTTGCGGATGCCGATCTTGATGTTGCTGCCCAGCATGCAGCGATGATGAGTGTAGGCTTGTTAAGCGGTCAGGGCTGTGAACTGCCTACGCGCTTGCTGGTGCAGGACAGTGTATATGATGAAATGGTTGAGAAAGTCGTCGCAATAGCGAAATCTCTGCCGATTGGCGATCCGCGTGACCCTAATACCTTTATTGGGCCAGTAATCAACGAAGAGGCCTGTGACCGCATTTTGGCCATGGTTGAGCGTGCCAAGTTGGCCGGGGCTGGACGCCTAGTTTTGGGTGGCGAACGTTTAGGTGGTGATCTTGCCAAGGGCTTCTTTGTTTCGCCAACGATTTTTGCTGATGTTGATCCGCAAAGTGAAATTGCCCAGCAAGAAGTATTTGGGCCAGTATTGGTAATACAAAAATTCAGTACTGAAGAAGAGGTTATTGAAATTGCCAATAGTACCCAGTATGGTCTTGGCGGTTATATTCAAACCAATGATCTAAAGCGGGCACATCGTGTTGCTGCAGCAATGACAACTGGCTCGGTTCATATAAATGGCAGCCGCAATATTCCTGCGCACGCACCTTTTGGTGGTTTGGGTTTGTCGGGCTTTGGCAAAGAGGGTGGTCGCCCTGGTTTGGATGAATTTATTCGTTTAAAAACCGTTAGTTTGGCTCAATAAGGTAGGCGCGTGACGAGACTTAGTCGAGAAGACAGCCGCAGTATTACTCAAGAAAAGCTGAGAACCGCAGCCCTGCAAGAATTTGCTCGCTGGGGCTTTGGCGGCGCGGCAATTGATAAAATTACCGAGTCTGCGGGCTTTTCTCGCGGCGCGTTTTACGCAAATTATAAAAGCAAAGAGGACATCTTGATCGATGTTCTCAAAGCTTATAACAATCGAGAGATTCAGGAGTGGCGGCAGTTTTTGGCGATGCCTGAAGATATCGAGACGGTCCTTAATTATATGCGCGAGAGTTTTACGCGATATCTGGGGCAGGCTGATTGGGGTATGTTTGTTATTGAGGCTCAGCTCCACGCTAAGCGCAATAAGGACTTTGCTGCAAAGTATCGAGGCTATTTAAATGAGGTGAATGAGAGTGTTCGCCTAATGTTAAGCGCTTTATACAGCCGTGCAGGGGTTGCTGAACCACCAAATTTTGGCGAGCTAGCGGTATTGCTCCGAGCCTTGGTTGTGGGTTTGAGTCTCGATGTTGGTGATGACAGTGATTCTAGTAATGCACCGGATCAGCTGATGTATTTTTTAAAAACAATCCTGCATCAAGCTTGACGTTGGCAAGAATAGTATGCGTTCAGAATTCAAAAATAAGCATTAACTAAAAAATAAATATTGATAATAGGTGCTACGGATGATGATGGCGATGGCTTGTTATGGCCGTGGATAATTCTAGCCCCGCTGGCTTGCGGCGTGAGCCAAAGCAAGAGCGCTCGCGGCGTATGGTTTTGGCCGTTGAACAAGCGGCGCGAAAAATCCTATTAGATGCCGGTAGCGACGCGCTGACGACAACTTCCTTAGAGCTGGTTTCGGGTGTCCCTAAAGCCTCTATCTATCAGTATTTTCCTAGTCTAGATGCAGTCAAGGCAGAAGTGTTTCGACATGAGATTAAACAGCATTTTGAAGATTGGTCTGCACGCTTAGAATCTAAATGGAACACAATGGGGCTTGCCGAGGGTTTGGCAATGATTGTTGATTCTACGATTAAACTGCAATCTGCACTGATTGACTTAGATGCCGATTTTTATCAATCACACAGTGGTTATTTTGGTGTGTGGACGGCATATGACAGCTACTCAGATCAGCACGACGCCGGCGCGGATCTCTTGAAAGAGTTTTTTGCTCGGCATTATCCGACGATGAGCAGTGCGGATTTAGACTTGCGTGCCCACGCAATGGGTAGAGCTGTTGAGCAAACTTCATATCATATCTTACGAGATAATCCGGATTATCGGCATCAGCCATTGTTGCGGGACCTTTTGCTCTCGATGGCGCTGAGCTTTTTTTCACCAAGTCTCATATAGCTAATTGTAAAGCTGGACAGCCCCGAATTCTAAGTGCTGGTTAATGTCATAAAAACGATAAATAATAATAAGTTAGCTGTAATAATTAGCCTGCTGTATTCCGACCCAAATAAGCTTTGGTGTCGCGCTAATCGCTGCGATTATATCCCCTAGAATGAATGATAATAATTGGGGAGAAAGCGGTGATAAAGTTTTATTGGTCGAATAATAACGCTCACGCAGAATTAATCGCGGCCGACAATGCTTATACCGGCGTACCTGGTGAGGTTTGCGCGGGAGGGGAAGGGGTTTTTTGGCAGGACGGTCGCTGCGTGCCAGAAGGTATC